>ENA-UOOR01000440-UOOR01000440.1-fermentation-metagenome-genome-assembly--contig:-NODE-440-length-59424-cov-25.008675_pt1 | contig 59424 bp, 63 predicted proteins | sample MGYA00245780_ERZ724029 | MGnify/ENA primary metagenome ERZ724029 (study PRJEB28704, sample SAMN03018315) | fermentation metagenome | biome: anthropogenic terrestrial biome; feature: soil; material...
CTCATGATTGAGGGGGCAGGGGGAGTTGACTTTGACATTAGTCAAATCTTTTTATGAATTTATTAAGAAGATATTTTATGGTGTAAAATAGACATAAAAATAATGGTATGGGTATGGGCATTGGTATGTGTTTGGGTGCGGCAATTGGTTCAGGCATAAAAACAGAGAAAGTAATTGTACTTGGTTATAAGATTAAGAAAAAAATGATTTACTTTTTCTATTGACAGCTATTACGGTTAGTGATATATTTATTACAGTAACAGTAATAAATATTAATGGAGGAATAAAGTTGAGGGATAATGCAAAAAGTGGTGCTTTGACAGAAGTAACTTTTTTCGTGTTGCTTTCCTTATATGAACCAAAACATGGATATGGTATCATGCAGTTCATAGAAAATAAAACACAAGGACGACTGATATTAGGCGCTGGTTCACTCTACGGAGCAATTAACAACTTGCAGAGCAAGAATTGGATCATGCCGGTGGGTGATGATACCGGAAGAAAAAAAGAGTATATCATTACAAATGTTGGGAAGGAGATTGTTAATTTAGAAATAAATCGATTGCAAGAATTAGTTTGCATAGCGACAGATATTGTAGGAGGAATAATTCAATGAAAAAATGTTATCGCTTTTTTGGCGGATTTTTAAATAATCAAGAAAACTGGCTGAATAAAATGGCTCATAAAGGATATCGACTTGTGAAAACCGGTAAATTATCATATGAGTTTGAGGAAGCTATGCCGGAAGAATATCAATATGCTGTTGAGTTCGTTGCTCACAAAAGTTATGATAAAGGAAAAGATTACAAGTGCTTTCTCGAAGAAATTGGTTATAAGGTATATTACAAAAATGCTAATTTGAATTATTCCATGGGTAAAGTAAAGTGGAGACCTTATGGCAAAGGTATGGGGCAGATATCTACTAATCCGGGGAGCTATAACAAAGAATTATTTATTGTAGAAAAGAAAAACGACGGCAAACCATTTGAACTTCATACAACCATTACAGATAAAGCTGATTATTATAAACCAATTAGAAATGCATGGTTGACAATAACGGTTTTACTTTTGTGCTTATCATTTTGGAAATATATAGATGTCAGGGTATTTTCCTATGAAACAGCTATATTTATGATTTTAGGATTACTGTCCATGATACCTGTTATGAAATATCAAAAAATATTATCTGAGTTTTCATTGCAGGCAAAGATTGAGGAATAGTTTTTTGTATGCAAGATGATAAGATAAGGTGAAGAGTATTTATATAATATTTGGCAGGCTCCGGCTAAAGCCTGCCTCAATGAAAAAACACCTAAGAGAACTGACAAGGTAGTTTCTTAGGTGTTTTTAAATAATTAAAAAAATTTCTTGTTTGTGGTATATTCCTCAACTAATCTTAATCCTTCTCCGAATCTCTGGAAATGTACTATTTCACGTTCCCTAAGCCATCTTAATGTGTCTTTTACAAGGGGGTCATCGGTTAATAGAATTAAGTTTTCGTAGGTGGCTCTTGCTTTTTGTTCTGCAGCCATATTGTTGTATAAATCTGCTATAGGATCTCCTTTCGCCTGTGTAAATTTTGAATCCCAGTGCTCGCCATCTGCGGAAACTAAGAATGGACAGGTTTCGTGATTAGAAAAATATCCTCCCATACCTGCCTGGATTAGTTCTTCTTTGGTCGCGCCATTGATTAATTTTTTGAACAAAGTAGCTACCATTTCCATGTGCCCAAGTTCTTACTACCCGAGGTGTTATCTGTTTTAATTTTCGTTGCTATTTAGGGATTCTTGGATACACTATTAATTCAAAGTTGTCAAAATTTTTATCCTTACCTACTCTTTGATTTTTAGTATATACTGCCTTGGATATAACTTCATCAAGCAAGGTGTTTTTAACTTCCGGATCCTCTATAGAATCATATACGGCAAGTACATGTTCAACCTTAGGAATAAATTCAACTATGTTTTTTTGAATTTCAGAATCAGCTTCCAGCTCCCTGGTAACCGAATCTAAATTGCCCTTTGCCTCATGAAGCTTATCATTTATTACTTTAGATCTTTCTATAAAAGTTTCAGTTGAATAAATTCCCTGTTCTAAAAAATCATGAATGTTGCTCATTTGTTTATTCAAACCTCTTATTTCATCTTCAAGGCGCTTTACATTCTGCCTTTTAACTTCAATTTCATTATTGCTTATGTTTTCTTTATTTTCAATACTGAGCTGCAGCTTATAATTAGTAAGCCATTGCTGCAGTGATAACAGCACTCTATTTTCAACATATGATAGATAAGAACTTATATTTTTACATCCTGATGCAGGGCACATCAGTACATCAGGTATTCTGTTTGGGTACGGTCGGCGAACCATTTTTGCACCGCATTGACCACAAATTACAATTCCCGACAAAGGGTTTTTAATAGGCTGCATATTAGGTGCAGGTTTTGGCTTATTATTTTTCAAATATTCTTGAGCTTTATAAAAATGAGATTCATCAACTATAGCTTCATGCAAACCGTCATATATTAGCCAGTCCTCTTCATCAGCGCGGGGACGTTCTTTTGTTATTATGCCATCTTGCATTTTTTTTGTTTCGGGACGGAAATTCCATCTTACTTTACCAATATATACAGGGTTTCGCAGCATGTCAAGTATCCTTGAATGAGTCCATTTCACTCCGGTTATTGTCGGCACCTTCATGCAGTTAAGTTTATTGGCTATAAGTGTTGAGCCCAATCTTTTAATAGTTCCGTCAGGTTGCTCCTCACCAATTGCATATAGTTCAAAAACCATTTTAACAACAACAGCTTCTTCTTGAACAACTTCCAAGGTATAACCCTTTTGTCCCTGAAGCTTAATAATTTTATATCCGTATGGATTTTTATTACCTACCCATTTTCCCTCTTTTACAGATTCGATTCTGCCATTCTGCAGCCTTCTGTTAATAGTCTTATATTCTCTCCTTGACATGAACAATCCGAATTCAAAGTATTCTTCATCAAATTCATTATTTGGATTATATATTTTCATAGGTGTGATAATTTTAGTTCCCGAATACTTGAAAGTCTGTGCTACAAGTCCCTGGTCTATGGTATCTCCTCTGGCAAGACGTTCCACTTCTACAACTAATACACCTGCCCATATACCTTTTTCAACATCACTAAGCAATTGCTGCATAACGGGACGTGCAGTTATTGTTTCTCCGGATACAAGTTCTTTGTATATTTTAGTTACATTTATTTTATTTTTTTTCGCATAATCCATTAGAATGCGTTCATGCCTGGCAAGGGTTTCTCCCTCTCCATGAGCCTCAGCTTCCAAGTCCGCTCTGGATTTTCTTAAATACATGCAGTATTCTTTCATATAATCACCTGCTTCATATATATGTTATTCCGCTAACTTTAGTTCTGTAAATTGTTCATCAAAGTAGCCGTCATGTATTAGAGCTTCCGTAAGTTTTTTCCTGAATTGCACGAATTCAACCATAACCCCAAATTCTTCTGCTAACTCGTAGTCATTGCTGCAGTACTTCAAAGCTTCTTCAAATACATAGACAGGCATCAAAAAATAAGCTGCGAAAGCTTCAGCCTGCTGCTCCTGTTTATCTACAACAATTTTGTTTTTCATCAGGGAATTTCCACAATGACAATAAGCATGTCCAATTTCATGAACAATATTTTCACGGAAGGCATTATTTTGAGTTTTAGGCGCCAAAATGACATCGTTAATAAACAATCGAGGAAAGGCTATTTTGCGTCATCAGCTTTAAATGGCTGTCTAAGATTATTTGTTCGATTGTATCCTTATCTATGGGATATTCAAAGATTTGATATTCGGTAAGTAAATAAATTGCTTTATTTAACATGTTGTAATACATATGGTTACCCCTTCCATTGGTGAGATAACCATATTATACAGAACGATTGTTCGAAAGTAAATACATAAAATTATATTTCGTAAAGTATAGATTTTTTTTAATTTAATTTTATTTGTTGATCCATTTATAAATTACTTTTTCATTCGAATATTTTTGCCATGCGATAATTCCATCATGTTGAAGTCTACCTATTACTATAAAGTTACGAACTTTTTGTTCTTTTGCAAACTTATTAATAGACTCTAAAGAAAAATTTTTATTTTTAATAAAATTTTCGTAGTCTTTAGGATTTATTAATATTTCATTAGAAAATTTATTTGCAGTTTCTTCTGCTTTGCTATTCACTGAGTCGAAATCAATAAATTTTTGTTTTACGTCATTATTTAATATATGTGCTATTTCATGAAAAAGAGTGAACCAAAACCTATCAGCGAAACCACCTCTTAAAGTCATGCACATTATAATTTTATCGTCTTCTGTCTTTTTAATAAATCCCTGTACAGGGGCACCAGTAAAATGTTTTACTATTTCAAATGCAATACCACATTCGGAAAATATTGATTGCAATTCTTTCCTTATAGTTTTGACATTTGAAAACATTAAATTCTTTATAACTGGTAATTTACTTTTTAATTTATTTAAATCTAATTCATTTTCTATAAGAATATTTTCTGTTAAAATCTCACATATCTTTTGCCACGCAAACAATACATAGACATCTGCACTAGCTGCAATTTGTGCTCTGTATGCAGCATTATATGTCATGTCAGTAATTGTTGATAGATTACTGACAGCTAATATTCTTCTTAGATCTAAAACTAAAAATTCATCTCTATCAATAGAGTTTATTCTGCCAATATGTGATAGAAATTCTATAATGGGTTTAAGTGTTTTCACAATTGATAACTCATTTTCTGAGATATTATTAAATTCTTCAAAATCCATTAATTCTTTATCATATATCCCTTGTAGATTTATCCAAAAACTCGCATCAATACCTAATGCATATTCTAATTTTTTTGCATAAGCAACTGATATTGATTTAGTACCATTTATTATAGTACTGACATGTTTTTCTGTAACGCCAGATCTTATAGCTAATTCTTTTTGACTCATGCCTTTATCTTGAAGTATCTCTTGTAAAGTTTCTCCGGGGTGAATAATGAGATCACGGGATAATCCATTCATTTTTTGTGCCATGATAATCTTCCACTCCTTTTATTATTATCGTATCACATTTTTTTAACGCTTCAGGACTCAAATTATCAGAGATTGGTTGAATAATTAATCTTCGATTTGCTGAGATGCTCACTCCATACATTCCTTTAAGATTCTCATATAATGGGTGAGGTTTACCAAGCCCTGTATCTAAGAAAATAGAAAAATTATTTGCAGATTTTAAAGCATCGTAACGTCTTTTGATTGTTTTAGTCAAGTCCCTTCCAATAGTTTTTTGCATTAATGAAAAATCATTAAAATATTTTTCAACATCGGAATTGTCAAATTTTATCTGCAATAATTTCACCCCAAATTCTTACCTAAATGGTTAATTATATTATTAGTATATAATATTTTTAATTAATTATCAATATATAAATGTGATATTTTTGTAATAACTTTACTTTTCACAAAAGATTTTTTATATATTATATTTGATATAGTTATTAATAATTATTCCAAAGGAATGTATTGTTTTATACATTCCTATTTACTCCATAAAATATATCTTTCCTTGTTTTAAATTCTCTTGATACCAGCGGTTTTTTACATATACCTTATCTGTCTGAACGTATTTTTTTTGCGTTGTTGCAGGCATTAAATCGGAAGCAGACATTCTACCTGCAGGTTTACAATTATATATTTCTATTATTGCTGCAACTTTTTAATATATGCTAATCTCTTTGTATTCAGCAATCTCATCTGTGCTATTCCATGTATTTATTCTCTTTATTATATTAGATATTTTCTCTGATGGTTTGATAGAAGGATCGAATAAATATTTTATGCATGTTTGTAAAAAAGTGTTTTCCAAATCATTCAATTTAGATGCATATTCCTTTTTATTTATACAAATAAGGTAATTTTTATCTTGAATTATGTCATCGTTGTATATTATTTCTTTAGTCATGATTTTATAATTATGCTTTATCATAACATCGTTAAACATTTCAATTATTTCTGACAGAGTACTTTCGGAGTACAACTACAAAAATTAAAAGATCTTGGGAGCTTAATTAAAAGAAACCGGCTAACAACAAAATCTTTACCAGCAACAGAAAATCTTATGAAAGGAGGAAAGACAGCATGACAAAATTTGAAAAGCTAACACAAAGTATAGAATCATTAGCAGAATACTTATCAATTGAGAATAAAGGCGACAACAAAGGCTGCCAAGGATGTGATTTATTTGAAGAGTGTACCGGAAAAGAAACATGTAAAAATGGTTGGATAAATTTTCTTAGCAGCGAACAAGATATAGCAGACAAATTTGGAGTAACAAAAACCTGTATATCTGATTTAGAAAGGGGCAAGAAAACTCCATCTTATAAACTGCTTGTAAAACTTTAAGATTTTTTAATCTTTCTCATCGTGAATTATTCAAACATGTAGATGAAATCCAATTACATAAAGAATAATATCACAATTAATTATTAGATGTCTACTAACATAAAGCTAACAGGTACAAGTGTTGAAACATATTATATTTTATAGGATTAGGGGGTGCTGAAAATAGAACATGAAATATTAGCTAAAATTCCTATTGGAAATATTGTTGAGGATTTTAAGGTTGGGAACACACGCATAATAATTTGCGATGATGATTGCCGGGATAAAGGTCCTGAGGATAAAGCAAGAGCTATTAAACGCATGGAGGTTATTGCAGCAAATGCTATTGCTGCCGGCAAATATAAACCAAAGAAGCAGGAGGAAAGTGGTGCATGAATGCAAGAATAAAAAAGAAAATACATAAAATAACTGATTTATGCTTTGATGTAAAGGATCTTGGACATGATTGCTATTTAAGATATTTTTCACATGTTAAGAGTTTTGGCTTGGATATTCATAAAAATGGTTGGGATGGAGAGAAAGAAGTAGATATCCATATCGACTTATATCTTGATAAAACAGATACAGAAACCAAATTAGATGAAATGATTACATGCCTTGAAACTTTAATAGAAGAAAGCTGAGAGGTGGCTTCATGGAACTAATGATAAAGCATTCGGAAATTTTAACAATCTGACGCAAGCAAGTGCAGCAGCAAATATGGCACGTCGTGCAAAGCGGGAGTCATGTATAGACATGTGAACTTCCATAGCATTGAATTTTCCGGACTGTTTAACTTCCGGATCCATACCGCAATAAGCAAAAAGCTGTTTAACCCGGATGTGATGCCCGGGATTTTTTGTTTTTTTGGATAAAAAATGAGTCTTCATGATTCGATTTAACGCACGAAAATAACCTCTTAATACTTTTGTATTTGTTGAGAGTATGAATTTAATCGTCTTATACAAAATAAAGAAAGACATTGACTGCCATAATTCAAACTAAAATTGCAATAGGTAACATGTAATGTAATATGGGTAAACGCAGTAGCCATTACTTTATATATAAACCAAAATAATATAAAAATGATACTTTTATGTATTTATGAATATAATGATTTAAATACAAAAAAAGGAGGTGTTATTATTGTATTACAGTGATTTTAAATATTCAAAGGATAATAATTTTATATTAGATATATTTACAAAAAATAAAATTCAGAAAGGTTCATTAGAGGTCAAAGTATTTTCATTTGATGGGACACCTATAAATAATGCAAATGTAAGAGTATTTGCACCGTGTGGAATTAATGAATACATCATAAATATTTATGCATTAGGATATTATCCGGTTCAAATTAGTAATGTGCAATTATACCCGGGTTATGTATATAAATTAAACGTTAATTTAATTCCTGCACAATCAAAAGATCAAACATTAAAACTTGATCAAAGAATTAAAATTCCTTCATACAATAAAATTTTCCAGACTGAATCAGAATTGCCTCAGGATGAAATTAGGGAGCTTACAATGTCATTAGGTATGGTCACTCCAAAAGGTTCACCATCTTATATTTACGCAGAGAAATTTGCCGAGGAAGTAAATAATTTAAGCAATGGTAAGATAAAAATAGATATATATACGGATGCAAAGTTAGGAGCAGATAGACAGATGCTTCAAAATATATTGATTAATGGCAATATTGATTTAATAGTTCAAACTGTAGCACCACAGTCAGAATTCATGCCCAAATTGTCTATATTTGATATGCCCATGGTTTACACCGACACAAATGACTTAAGAAAAGTAATTAATAATACAGAATTTTATGAAAAAATCAGTGACATTTACCAAAGCGGTGGCTATAAACTGTTGGGATTTTCTGATCCATTATTTAAGCAGCTGACAACAAACAAGGAAATACAGAATATAGATGATTTCAATGGAATTAAAATAAGAACAATTCAAAATAAGAATCATGAAGAGTTTTGGAGGTTACTTGGCGCAATATTAGTACCGCTACCTGTGAGTGAAATATATACGTCATTGCGACATGGATATATAGATTCTGCGGATAATCCATATGAAAATATAATTGCTTTAAGATTATATGAGCAGCAAAAATATCTTATAAACACTAACCATTTACCACATCTAGTAAATCTCATAACAAGCGATAAGTATTATAACAGCTTAAGCGCCGCTGAAAAAGCAATAATTGATGAAGCTGCTGCTAATGCAACAGCATATGTCCGTGAAAAAGCAGATGAACGCTTTGAAGAAGACAGACAAATACTTATTGATAATGGTATGACAATATTTGACTTGCCGTATGAAACAAAACAAGCAATTAGGTCAAGATCTATACCGATATATGAAAGAATTCGAGAGTTAGTAAATGATGACGAATTAATAAAATTATATTTTGGAAATTAACATTTATTAAATTTTGTGTGTATATAATTAGTATATTTATTAAAATAAGTGGCTCCAATGATTTTCAGGGGAGCTGCTGCTTTTTTATTGTAAAAAACTTCAAAAAAGGAAAAGCTGCAGGCGGTAAAAAACATTTATGAGGCAATGGGAATAAAGCTTTTTGAAAAACCGGAAAGAGATAAAAGCAAGGTTGACTATGAAATTGATGAGCTGGTAAAAGAACTTGCCGAGGAGCTGACGGAAAATCAATGTAAGGCACAAATTCTTGAAATATATAAGGACAAAAACATGAATAGGTATTTACAAATTCAGGAAATATAGTATACTATAATTAAGACATGCACATATTGAAATTTCAATAGAATTTTATTACAGATAACCATTTGGTACGCATTCTTCTGTTCCTATATCCGTTAATATTGCTTTTGTTTCATTTAAGGGCATGCTGAATCGTTGAGTTAAATAATTCATGCTTGCGCTTAATTCGCCGTCAGGTCCGCCATATTGATTTAAAACAGCCTTAGCCATTCTTACATCTTTATTTGATACTCTTACAGGATACTGTAATTTTTTTTCATACATAAACATAGAGCATAATCATTCCTTTCTATATGATCTAAAATATTAAAATTATTCCCAAGGCCATGGGCTGTTTATATAACGCCAGTTGTCCCCGAACTCATGCCCGAATATAGTCATTGGACCGAATTGCATTTCATAGTCGTCCTTAATTTCTTTTAATTGGTCAGTGTACATTTTATGCCTGTATAGGGCAACCGGATCGTTTGGATGAGTATCTAAGAATAGGGCTATATCTAAGGCTGCAAATTGGAGCTTTTGTATTTCCAACAGCATTTCCTGCTGCTGATTTAATCTTTGATTTGTTCTGTTATAATTAACCATAATTACACCCCTCTTTGAAGAAATTCTAAATATGGAGTAACTAAATCCGGAAATACGGTGCCATGGACAAACGCCTCATTTAAATTGTTGAAATAACGCGGGTTTATTTGATATGGCACGTATCCGTATCCAGGCAATGGATTTTCAGGCATATATGGTACCATAGGTATATAATTATTGTCATCACGTCTAATCAATATCTTCATTCCTTTCTGATGAATATTTTGCCATTTCAATAATGAAATAGTTTATATTTATAATATTCATATATAGACAAAAAGTGACGTATTTCTGGAAATGTTAACGATAAGATATATTATAAGTCACTTAAAAATTTTCAGTTGAAGTAAATATAACAAGTGATATACAGGTATGAATAAAATATAGTGATTTGATAGGAGAGCTTAAATGCCGAGAATTTACCCTCAAAACTTGATACGGTTAATAACGGCAAAATCGGGAGGCTTTTATGTCAGGAGACGGAAATGATGTATCCGTGCCGGTGAAAACAGCAGTTTTATTGGCAGTAACATTCGTTTTAAACAATGTTACATTGTAAAAGAATAAAATACAAAAGGTGATTTAGTTCTATCACCTTTTGTATGACTAACCCTGTTTTTTCTACAATATAAGTTGATGGCAGAATGGGCTTTGAGTAAGGGGAATTTCCCCAATAAAGTACGACGATTGTTGAATTACATATGCTCATATTGCAGTTTATAGAGCTTGTAATACAAACCCCTTTTAGACAACAATTCTTGATGCGTTCCTTCCTCTCTTATTCTTCCTTTGTGCATTACGATTATTTTGTTAGAATTTTGAATTGTTGAAAGTCTGTGGGCTACAATCAATGTCGTTCTGTCTTTCATCAGCTTTTTAAGCGCATCTTGTATTAAAACTTCAGTTTCCGTATCGATGTTGGCTGTTGCTTCATCGAGAATCAATATATCCGGTTTAAATGCCAATGTTCTGGCAAATGATATCAGTTGTCTCTGACCTGCTGAAAAAGCAGCCCCGTTTTCAATAACACGGTGGTCGTAGGTGTCATCGTATTTCGATATAAAGCTGTCCGCGTTAACATACCTTGATGATTCGATTATTTCTTCATCAGTTATATCTTCATTTCTTAGCCTGATATTGCTTTTAATATTTCCTGAAAATAAGAATACATCCTGAAGCATCTGACCGATATTTTTTCTTAAGCTTGAAACCTTTATATCTTTTATATTTATTCCGTCTATAAGAATTTCTCCTTTTTGAATATCATAGTACCTGCATATTAAATTTTGGATGGTGGTTTTTCCCGCACCGGTTGCTCCTACAAAAGCGGCGGATTCACCGGGGTTAACCTTAAAGGATACATCCTTTAATATCCATTCTCCATCCTTATAAGCAAACCACACATTTTTAAACTCGATACTTCCTTTAAAGCTGTTAACTTCAATTGCATTTTCGCTATCTTTAATTTCAGGATCTTCGTCTAACAGAAGAAAAATTCTTTCTGAAGCTGCCGATGCTGATTGAATTATGTTAAGCTGTTCTGCAAGCTCCTGTATAGGTTCGAAAAATTTAGTGATGTATCCCTGAAACACGACGATTGTTCCAATGCTGACAGAACCTTCTATGACCATTTTACCTCCAAACCACAGCAATATGCAGGTGGCGGCAATTCTCATCAAATAATTTGTAGGATTATAAATACTGAAGGTAAATAATTGCTTCATATGTTCCTTCTTTAATTTTTCATTTTCATTTTTAAATTTATCAAAAATTTCATCTTCGACCGCAAATATTTGAACAATATTCATTCCTGACACATGTTCCGAAATAAAAGCATTCATAGCAGAAATTTTACTACGTATTTCTCTTTGAATTTTTTTTGAAATATTTTTAAAAGTAAACGTAAAAATTATTATAAAAGGTATAACTGAAGATGTTAACAGTGAAAGCCTCAGGTTGTATGTAATCATTGTAATTATTATTCCGAACAACACAAATATACTTTTCATAATATTTACAATTACGCTGGTATACATTTCATTAAGAGCCTCCGTATCATTGGTGACTCTTGTTACCAGTCTTCCGATTGGATTTTTTGTAAAAAAGCTTAGTGAAAGACGGCTTAAATGAGTATATATCTCCATTCTTATATTATAAATTATATTTTGACCCGTGCGTGCCAATATTTTAGCTTGGCTGTATTGAAGCAGGAATATTGCTATAACAGTCAAAAAATATATAAAACATATCTTTATTATACCGGCAGTATGTAAACTTTGTTCTGCTTCTGTCGTAATTACAGATTTGTTTGTGTATTTTGACAGAAAGCCATCAACAGCCTTACCGATTAGAATAGGCTGATATAGCTCCAACAGAACTATTACCACAATAATTGCAATTGCAAACACAAAGTTTGAAACATATGGTCTGGCATATTTTAACAGACGTCTTAATAATTTTTTATCTATTTTTTTTAGTTGTTCTTTTTCCATACTCCGACCTCTATTCCTGCTCTAACATTTTCTCAAGCAATTGTTTTTCGTAAATCGAGCTGTAAAGTCCCTTGTTTTGCAGCAATTCATGATGATTTCCGCTTTCAACGATTCTTCCTTCATCTAACACTATTATCAGGTTAGAATCTTGAATTGTTGAAATTCTATGGGCAATTATTACGTTAGTTTTGTTTTTTCGATTTTCTTTAAGGTGTGTCAGTATTCTTTCTTCAGTATCCGTATCAACGGCAGAAACCGAATCGTCAAGAATCAGTATTTCAGGGTTCTTAATTAAAGCCCTTGCGATAGAAATTCTTTGTTTCTGACCTCCTGAAAGGGAAACACCCCTTTCACCTATAAATGTTTCATAACCTTGTTTGAACTCAACAATATTTTCATGTACGGAGGCAGCCTTTGCAGCTTCGATAATTTTATCTTGTTCTCCCTTCCTTGTTCCAAAATCAATATTGTTTGAAATTGTATCTGAAAACAAAAAATTATCCTGCGGCACATAACCGATATTACTTCGAAGAATATTTAACGGTATATCAAGTATATTGTATCCTCCCAAAAATATAGTGCTGTCATTTGGGTCGAAAATTCTTAAAAGCAAATTGACCAATGTGGTTTTTCCGCTGCCTGTCCTACCTATTATTCCAAGTGTTTGTCCCTTTTCAACCCTAAAATTTATATCATTTAGTACATATTTATTTGAATCAGGGTATTTAAAGTTTAAATTTTTTACCTCAATAGAGCCGTCAAAACTGTTTATCTGTATTGCTGTTTCGGAATCTTTGATTTCGACAGGTTCATTTAATATGTTTTCAATTCTTTCCAATGATGCGGAGCCCATTGTAAACATATTAATAGTCATTCCTATTGCCACCATCGGCCACACAAGCATTCCTAAATATTGAATGAATGCTGTAAATTCACCTAAGGTTATTTTGCCGTAAATTGTTATGTACCCTCCGTAACCAATTGCAACGGTCAATGCAAGACCTGCAATCATATTCATGTAAGGATGCATTAAAGCTTGCAGCTTTATTAGTTTAATATTTTTATTAAATGTATTTTTGTTAACCTTTTCAAAAGCATCTACAGACTTGTTTTCCTGAACAAAGGATTTAATTACTTTAATTCCTGATAAGCTTTCCTGTACAAAATCGGAAAGATTTGCAAATGCCTCTTGTTTGCCGGAAAACCTTTTGTGCATTTCTCTTCCCATAAATCTGACGGAAACCGCAATCATTAACATTGGTATAATGGCAGCTGCCGTCAACATTGGATCTATTTTGGTAATCATATTGTAAACAGTAATCGTTCCCAAAGCCAAAACATCAAACAGGGTAAGAATTCCGGGTCCCAATGCCATTCTTACGGCTTCTAAATCGTTTGTCATATGAGCCATTATTTCTCCCGGATTGTGGTCCTGGTAGTATTTTGATGACATTTTTTCTAAATGCTGAAACATATCATTTCGTATATCCCTTTCAATGCTCCTGGAGCTTCCAAAAATAAAGTATCTCCATAATATCCTGCCTGCATAAATTGTAAAGGCAATTCCTAAAAGTTTAAATACAGCATTTGATACAAAGTTTACATCAAAAATATTTAACTCTATCTGATCTATTACATTACCCACAATCAAGGGTACTAAGGTCTGTACATAATCAACTCCCAGCAATGCTATTAGTCCAAAAAAATAGTGAAGCTTATACTTATTGAAAAATTTTTTGATATAATTGCTTTGAATAAAAAATGCAGGTTTGCTGCCCTTTGTATCTGAAGTCATTTTCCGCTCCTTTTTTATAATATAATTCCATTATACATCTTATAAAGGATTTTTAAAGGGTTTTATTTTATAAAGTTTATTCAACTTCTTGAATTAGCTTTGAAAAATGTATTGAAAATATTTTTTAGTAAATTGATCGTAAATATTCCCATAAATAGACACTATCAAGACATGAAAATGTTTTGACAACATAAAAAAGATGTGATATACTTTTTTATACATGGGAGCTTAGCTCAGCTGGGAGAGCATCTGCCTTACAAGCAGAGGGTCATAGGTTCGAGCCCTATAGCTCCCATTTATATGCGGCTTATGCCGTTTTTTTTTCAGCCAAAAAGAATATATATGATGATTTTTGAAAATAAATAAAAAAATATGTTGACAAAACCAAAAAGCAAGCATATAATCTTATAAAAATGATTAATTATGTATAATTTAATGATTGGAACAGTAAATTAAACGAAGCTTCAGCGAGTCGGATTAGAGTGAGAGTCCGGTAGTGTAGTTTAATCGAAAAGAATCCATGAAGAGATTCTCAGAAGTAGCAGTATGAGGATACGGTTAAAAACCGTTATAATGAAAGAGCGAAGCAGCTGCTTTATAAAAGAGTGGTACCGCGGTGTCAACACTGCCTCTTTATGAGCAGTTTTTTTGTACCCTAAATTATCCTTAAAAAGAAAATTGGGGCATATCTCTAAAACAGGGATAGTCTTTGAGAAATCTTTATAGAAATACACCTTGAATAAGTATACATTGCAATCATTAAATTAATTATTAAAAATCGGAGGAACAGAAAATGGGAAAAGAAAAAGTAGTATTAGCATATTCGGGAGGGTTGGACACATCCATTATAATCCCTTGGCTAAAGGAAAATTACGATAATTTGGATATTATAGCTTGCTGTGTAAATGTAGGGCAGGACGATGACATGGACTTTGTTCAAAAAAAGGCATTATCGTCAGGTGCAAGCAAGGTATATATTGAAAATGTAGTAAATGAATTTGTGGAGGAATATGTTTATAAGGGAATTAAAGCAAATGCAGCATACGAAGGAAAATATCTTCTTGGGACAGCATATGCAAGACCATTGATTGCAAAAAAACTTGTTGAAGTTGCGCATAAGGAAAGTGCGAATTATATTGCTCACGGCTGCACAGGAAAAGGAAATGATCAGGTTCGACTTGAAACAGCAATAGCAGCCTTGGACCCGGCAATTAAAATCATTGCGCCATGGCGTATTTGGGATATAGGATCAAGAGAAGAGGCAATCGACTATGCACAAGCGAAAAATATAGATTTAAACGGAATAACAAAGGAAAGAATTTATTCACGTGATCAAAATATTCTTCATATAAGCCATGAAGGAGGAATGCTTGAAAATCCCGGAAATGAGCCTGATTTTGAGGAGTTGCTGTTAATGACAAGCACGGTAGAAAAGGCTCCGGATTTAGCGGAATATGTGGAAATTGAATTTGAAAAGGGAATACCTGTAAAGCTGAACGGCAAGAAATTAAATGGCGAAAATATGCTTAAGGCATTAAATACAATAGGCGGAACGCATGGGATAGGTGTAATAGATCTTTTGGAAAACAGACTTGTGGGAATGAAGTCAAGAGGTATATACGAAACTCCCGGCGGCACAATTCTATTGGAGGCTCATAAATATCTTGAAAGCTTTGTATTGGAAAAGGATGCGGCGCATTTTAAGGATATGATAAGCCAGAAGTATGCGGAGTTAGTATACAATGCTATGTGGTTCAGCGGATTAAAAAACGCATTTGATGCATTTATAGATTCCACGCAAAAAAATGTAACAGGAAAAGTAAAACTTAAGCTATATAAGGGGACAATAAAATTTGCAGGAATGGTATCAGACTATGCACTGTACAATGAATCAATCTCCTCCTTCAGCACGGGAGATTTATACGACCAGAAGGATGCAACAGGATTTATTCATTTATATAGCCTGCCCTTTAAAATTCAAGCATTGAATGAAATGAACAACCATACATCCGAGGTAATTTACAGTTTTAAAGAATAATTAAATACTGAATATACAATAGAAAGAGAGGCAATCTAAGCGGATTTCCTCTTTTTATTGTTAATGCGGCATGGACATAAAGTTTTTGTAATAAAAGAGAAACTTCAGTATTTAGGAGTTTCCCTTTTTAATATTACCGTATCTTATTGACATTGCTATGAATAATCCTGAAATTCCGGGCAATCCTTTAATAACTCACCCGTGGAGAGTTACTCTATATTAGAGGTGTGTCCACCTTCATTTAATACTCTTTTAATAATTGCAGGTGCTATTTTGCATTTTTCTTCGGAAACTGCACATACTGCAAATCTTAGTCCTTTTTTTAGGGAAACCACAAATAAATTTTCCTTTATTAATACATCGGATGCTTTCTTGGCATCTTTGCATGGTATACTTACAAAAAATCCATCTCTGTAAGGTAAAATCTCCAGGCCAACTTCCTTTGCACCTTCAACAAAAGCATCGGCTCGTCTTCTCAGCATTTTCTTTGTTTCACTTACTTCAGCTTCATAGTTTTTAGTTTTCTCAGGATCATTAGCAATTCTGGTCATTATTTCCATGGCAGCCCTTGTGCCATTGGACCAGTTTGCTCTGTTTGAATGCATGCAAGAATAATAAAATTCTTCAGCTGTTTCTTCATCAGAAGATATTCCTATTGCTGCACCTGAGCGCATTCCGTACATGGTGTAACCCTTTGACATACTGTATGCTACAATTACCAAAATATTTTTAGGTAAATCTGAAAATTTAGCAAAGAATTTTCTTCTTTCATCTCCTACGCCTGCATAATCTATGTATGCGCAGTCAACGACGATTATAATTTTATTTTCAGGATCTTTCGCATTTTCCTTTGCAATATTTAAAACTTCATCCCATTCTTCATCAGAAAGACTGTATCCGGTAGGATTATTGGCAGGTGTATTTATGACTGAAACAAGTCTTTTTTGCTTATTCAGCAAATTTTCAAACTTTTCCCTGAATGATTCAATGTTAAACTCATTTTTGTCGTTGAATAACTCATAATGTGTAACTGTTCTGCCGTATTCTTCGGAAATTGTTACATAGGGAGCCCAATGCCAGTCACTTATCAAAATAGAATCTCCGGGGTTAGTATAATTATAAATACCGTGTCTTACAGAGCCTGTACCTCCGGGAGTAGCAACCGCCCTAATATAAGCATTAGGTTTGTGTTTACCGAAACATACTTTTTGAACAGCTTCCAAGAAATCCGGCTGACCTGCTACTTGCGCATATGCTGCAATTGCTGCATTTGGCATTGATTTTAATTCTGTATATACTGTATTTAAGCAAATAAGATCACCATTATCGTCAGCTAATGCTCCAAGGGTTGAATCAATTACATTTTCTTTTCCGTACTTGTCAATTGCTTCTTTTGCCTTAGCTGCCAGTCCAAAAATTGCATCATTAACTTTTGGCCATTTTGCGTGATCTGCAACCATATTAAATGACATTACATCACCTCATTATTTTTTCTTAATTTTAACATTTAAAAAAATATTAGTCAATACGAATAATATCCTTAAGAATTTAGGGAACGATATATAATGCACTTTTTATTAAATACATCTATTAAAGGTTTATTAAATATTTAAAAATTATGAAAAAATTGTTGACAAGATATGACAGGTTATGTATTATATAAAAGTTAGAAAAAATATTGATCCATTAGCTCAGCAGGCAGAGCACTTGACTTTTAATCAAGGTGTCCGGCGTTCGAATCGCCGATGGATCACCATTATAAACAACATTTGACGCTCTGTTGCGACGTTGGATGTTGCTTTTTTGTATGCGTTCATTCTCGTATGCCTATTTTTCAAAGGAAGGGGCATGCATTTTTTTATCAGGGATAGTTTTTGAGGGTTGGAAGGAATGTCCACGTTAAGCTCAGCCTTTGTCTGTAAAAGGAATGTTCGCAGCTTAACAATTACTTAGTATGTAAGGGAGAAAGAAATAAGAGGATATTTTATTTTTCTTTTCTACAATTTTCTACAAAATAATTAATAATAAAACTGTATATTATATGCAAACGGAATCAATCGAAGAGGTAGTGATGAAAGATAATGATTTGAACGAAAACGTAAACAGGGAAGAATTGGAAATTATAGCCGGAATGCAAGATGAGAAAATGGCTGCTTTAGGTCAGCTTTCAGGAGGCATTGCTCATGATTTTAACAATCATTTAATGAGTATAATCGGTAATGCAACAATGATACAAAAAACCGATGACTTGGAAAGAATTCATGATTATGCGGAAAGAATAGTTCATATATCTCAAAATGCTGCAAGTCTTACAAAAAAAATTCTTATGTTTTCCAAGAAAGAAAGCAGCATAAATAAACCTGTGAATTTGAAAAATATAATGGATAATACGTATAGAATGATGGAATTTATTCTTTGTAAGGAAATTGACTTAATTTACAGTTATGATGCAAATGATGAATTTATATTGGGAGACGAGTCCCAGATTGAAAGTATGATTGTAAATATGATATTTAACTCAAGAGATTCAATGAATAATGAATTCGGCATAATTAAAATAGGAACTATGGACACTGTGATTTTTTCAGAAATGGTATTAAGTCATGGAGAAATAATAAAACCGGGCAGATATATAGCAATTTATGTTGAGGATAATGGTTCGGGCATGAATGAGGAAATATTACAGAAGATATTTGAGCCGTATTTTTCTACAAAAAATAAAACCAACGGCACCGGCTTAGGTTTATCGGTAGTATTTGGCACGGTAAAATCCCACAGCGGTTACATTAATGTCATGAGCAAGCCTAACAAAGGAACAAGGTTTGAAATATTCATACCGGTGCTTAAAGGAAAAGGTGTGCCTGATAAAAAGAAAATAAAAGATAAAGAAAACAATATTGTAATGCTTGTTGACGATGATATAAATGTTTTAGATGTTGAGGCAGAGATGTTAGAGGATTTAGGGTACGATATAGTTAAATTCAATAATCCCATCGATGCACTGAATTATTATAAAAATGAATCAAAAAAAATATCCTTTTCAGTAATAGATATAAGGATGCCTGAACTGGGCGGCAAGGAACTTTTTGAGAAAATGCAGTTAATAAATGAAGATGCAGCAGCTATTTTTATATCCGGTTATGCGCAGCAGGCAGAATATGAAGAATTAATGAAAAGGGGGCTGACAATTATTGAAAAACCATTTACGTATGAGGAGTTATCGGAAAAAATCGCTAAAATGTATTATTAAATATTAAATCCATGATGAATCGTTATTATGGATTTTTTTATCTAAAAGCTTTCCTGTATGGAATATTAACCTTGATAGCATTGTTAAGATAATTTAACAATATAAGAATCATATTCTTTTGACAATTGATAATTTTTTGATAAAATGTAACATGATAATAACAAAGGTTAATAACAGGAGGATGAAATGAATATACATGAGTACACGTTTGCTGATCCTTATCCGTTTGGGAAGCTATCAATTATTGCAATGAAGGGGTGCGAAGAAGTAGCTTCAAAAATAGACTACTATTTAAAAGACTGGAGGAAGGATTCAAACGGTGTTATATATTCAGAGGGTTCAGTTCCTATACAATCATTTCTTTTGGATGCCGCTTGTCCAAGATTTGGATCCGGTGAAGCAAAGGGAGTAATAAATGAAACAGTAAGAGGTCATGATATTTTTATTATATCAGATGTTTTTAATTACGGAGTAACTTTTAAAATGTACGGGATGGAAGTGCCGATGAGTCCCGATGACCACTATCAGGATTTGAAGAGAATAATTGCGGCAATGAACGGCAAGGCAAAGCGTATAACTGTTATAATGCCCATGCTTTATGAAGGAAGGCAGCATAAGAGAGCTACAAGAGAATCATTGGACTGCGCTATGGCGTTGCAGGAGCTTACATCAATGGGGGTTGAAAATATAATTTCCTTTGATATTCATGACCCGAGAGTCCAAAATGCAATTCCTCTTCATGGTTTTGAAGATTTTCATCCACATTATCAAATGATAAAATCATTTGTAAGAACGGTACCCGATGCTAAAATTGACAGGGAACACATGATGATAATATCTCCTGATGAAGGCGGGATGTCAAGATGTATTTATTATTCATCTGTTATGGAGTTAGATTTAGGCATGTTCTATAAAAGAAGAGATTATTCAGTTATAGTTAATGGCAAAAATCCCGTAGTCAGCCATGAATTCTTAGGTGATAATTTGGTAGGCAAGGATGTTATTGTTGTTGATGACATGATTGCTTCCGGAGATTCAATGATTGATGTGGCTAATAAACTAAAGGAAAGAAAAGTAAAAAATGTTTATGTATTTGCTTCTTTCGGTTTATTTACGGAAGGATTCGAAAAATTTGACAAAGCATATCGAGACGGCATTATATCAAGGGTCTTTACGACGAACATGATTTACCGAAGACCGGATTTAATGGATAAGCCTTGGTACACTGAAGTAGATATGTCAAAATATATTGCAAATATTATCGATACATTAAATTATGACAATTCATTGAGCGAATTATTAGATCCTGTTCAGAAAATTAAGAAATTACTAAAAAAATAAATAAATTAAATAATGCCTGGTTACAGGCATTATTTTATATACTTTAACCCATTTTTCAAATGGAATAGGGTTTAATCAACAAATGATTAACAAAAAACAGCAAAAAACAGATTTAAAAGGTTAGAAGAAATATAAATTGAAATAAACTTAGTTGTATGTTATAATTTTTATCATTAATATTTCAAAGTTAAGCATAATAAGAAGAAAGAACTATTTTGGAGGATGAAGATGGGTCTCAGAATGGATATTGGAATTGACCTGGGTACTGCAAGTGTATTAGTTTACATTAAGGGCAAGGGAATAGTAATAAATGAACCTTCTGTTGTAGCAATTGACATTAATACAAATAAAATTCTTGAAGTCGGAGAAGAAGCGAGAAAGATGCTTGGCCGAACTCCGGGCAATATAGTGGCTATAAGACCGCTTAGAGATGGAGTTATATCTGATTTCGACATTACGGAGAAAATGTTGAAATATTTTATAAAAAAGGCAGTTGGCAACTCAATAATAAAGCCGAGGGTAATAATTTGTGTTCCAAGCGGTGTAACAGAGGTTGAAAAGAGGGCTGTTCTTGAAGCAAGCAATAACGCAGGTGCCAAAAAGACATATTTGATAGAAGAACCTGTTGCGGCAGCAATAGGTGCCGGGCTTGACATAACAAAACCGTCGGGGCACATGATTATTGACATGGGCGGAGGAACGACAGATATTGCCGTTATATCCCTGGGGGGAATAGTAGTGAGCAGATCCATAAAGGTTGCAGGGGATAAGTGCGACGATGCAATCGTAAGATATGTACGAAAGAAATACAATGTTATGATAGGCTTAAGAAGTGCGGAAGAGCTTAAAATAAAAATAGGAACCGCATTCCCTGTGGAAGAAGAAAAATACATGGAAGTAAGGGGCAGAAATTTAGTTACGGGATTACCTGTTAATTTAACCATTTCATCTTCGGATTTGCTGGAAGCCATGGAAGAAACAATTACTGCAATTGCTGATGCGGTACATTCTGTTCTTGAAAAAACACCGCCGGAGCTGGCAGCTGATATAAGTGAAAAGGGAATTGTTATGACAGGCGGCGGATGCCTTATCAATGGAATGGATAAACTTATTGAAAAGAGAACAGGATTGAATGTAACTATATCAGAGGATGCCGTATCTTGCGTTGCCAAGGGTACAGGGCAGTCATTAGAGCACATGGATGTTTTGAAGGATGCTTTAATTTCCGAAAATATAAAAACAAACTACAGCGTGAGTTAAGGAAAGGGGACATATGGTTACGTCTCTTAAGCATAGAAGAATGTCCCCGAATCAGAAAAAGAAAATAGAGGTTAAATATGAAAGTTAGGAAGGCAGTAATACCCGCAGCAGGCTTGGGTACTAGGTTTTTGCCGGCAACGAAGGCAATTCCTAAGGAAATGTTGCCTATTGTGGATAAGCCCACAATACAATATATAGTAGAGGAAGTAATTGCTTCCGGAATTGAAGATATTTTAATAATTACAGGCAGAAACAAAGGCTCTATTGAGGAGCATTTCGACAGAGCCGTAGAGCTTGAAGAAAATTTAGAGAAAAACAATAAAGAAGAACTTTTAGAAGAAATAAAAAATATTTCTAAAATGATAAATATTCACACGGTAAGGCAAAAAGATCCTTTGGGATTGGGACATGCAATTTATTGTGCAAAATCATTCGTGGGCAATGAACCGTTTGCAGTGCTTTTAGGTGATGATGTAGTGGATTCGGAAAAGCCATGCCTTAAGCAAATGCTTGATATTTTTGAAGAATATAACTCAAGTATTCTTGGAGTGCAGCCGGTAGGATGGGAAAATGTTAACAAATACGGTATAGTGTCAGGAAATAAAGTAAGTGATAAAATATATACCGTAAGCGACTTGGTTGAAAAGCCGGATAAGGATAGTGCACCCACAAATATTGCCATATTGGGAAGATATATAATAACCCCTAAGATATTTGAAATACTGGAGAACACAAAGACCGGCGTCGGCGGAGAAATTCAGCTTACAGACGGGTTAAAGGAGCTTTGCAATATAGAAAAAGTATATGCATATATATTTGAAGGCAGAAGATATGATGTGGGGAGTAAAATAGGATTTCTTGAAGCAACTGTTGACTATGCTCTAAAAAGGGATGACTTAAAGGACAGCTTCAAAAAATATTTAAAATCAATAAATTTAGAATAAGGGGTGGGGATATGCATAATGAAAAGTATGAAATGTGGCTTAACAGCCCATATGTAGACGACGATTTGAAAGAAGAATTAAAAGGAATTGAAAAAATTGACAGTGAAATTGAGGACAGATTTTATAAAGAGTTGGAATTTGGCACAGGAGGCATGAGGGGGAAGATTGGTGCAGGTACTAATCGCATCAATTTGGTCACTGTAGCGAAAGCAACTCAGGGAATTGCAAATTATTTAATAGAGAAACACACAAATAAAGAAATTTCAGCAGCAATTGCATATGATTCAAGGAATATGTCGAAGGAGTTTGCCCAAAAAGCTGCAGGTGTATTCGCAGCAAACAATATTAATGTCTATATTTTTGATAGCCTAAGACCTACTCCGGAATTATCATATGCGGTGAGATATTTTAACTGTAAAGCGGGAATAGTAATAACCGCAAGCCATAATCCTCCTGAATATAACGGGTATAAGGTATATGACGAATTTGGAGGTCAGGTGGTACAGGATGCCAATAAAATTATAGAAAAAATCAACGAAGTCAGATTGGAGCAAATAAAATTATCAGAGTTTGAAGGAAATGAAAAAATACATATTATCGGAAACAATATTGATACACTTTATATAAATGAAATAAAAAAATTAAGCTTGAGAAAGAATATTGATAAAAATATCAAAATTATATATACGCCTCTTCACGGTACAGGTAATAAACCGGTTAGAAGGGTGCTAAGCGAAATGGGATATGATAATGTCTTTATTGTTGAGGAGCAGGAGGAACCGGATTCTGAATTTTCAACCGTAAAATCTCCTAATCCCGAAGAAATAAGCTCTTTTGAAATAGCAATTAAAAAGGCCGAAGAACTTGAGTGTGAAATTATTATAGGCACAGACCCTGATTGTGACCGAGTAGGATTGGTAGTTAAACATAGTGGAGAATTTATTCCTTTAAACGGAAATCAAACAGGAGCATTGCTTTTAAATTACTTGCTGTCTTCCTTGAGCGAGCAAGGAAAAATTCCCGAAAGTCCTGCAATTGTTAAAACTGTAGTAACCAGCCAGGTTGCCGACTGCATTGCATCTAAATATAATGTAACGGTATTTGACACATTGACAGGATTTAAGTATATTGCTGAACTAATGCAGAAATTTGAAGAAACAAAAGAATACAATTTTATATTTGGATATGAAGAAAGCTATGGCTATTTAGCAGGAACATTTGTAAGAGATAAGGATGCGGTAATTGCTTCTATGCTCATTTGCGAAATGGCTGCATATTATAAAAGGCAGGACAGGACATTAATTGATGTTTTAAATGAAATATATGATGAACACGGTTATTATATTGAAGAAACAGTTTCATTAAGCTTTTCCGGTGTTGCGGGTCAAAGTAAAATGAAAGCAATAATGGAATATTTCAGAGAAAACAAACTAAGTTCATTAGCCGGCAGAACTATACCGATCATAAATGATTACAAAATGTGTACTTCATTTAACCTGATTGATGGGACTACCGTAAGATTAAATTATCCGAAATCAGACGTTCTTAAATTTTCCTTTGAAGATAGTTCCTGGCTTGTGCTAAGACCTTCGGGAACAGAACCTAAATTAAAAGTTTATTTTTCGATAAACGGGGAAAATAGGGACAAATCAACTGAAGCGTTAAAGAAGGCCAAGAGTGAGATATTAAGTATAATTGATCGAATTCAAATTAATATTGGTTAAAACTAAAATCTAAGTCAGGGAGGCTGTAAATATGAAAATATTTAAAACCACTGCCCGAAAAGTTATTTTAATAATTATTGTTTTTGTATTTACGTTAAATACATGTGTTTTTGCCGGAGTTAATCCGTCAAGAGAAGAATTGGAGTTTATGATTGAGAGGGTTGCCCAAAAAAGGGCGATACCGTCCATACTCTTAAAAGCGATAGCGAGGGTAGAATCTTGTTATGAACATTATAATAAAGATGGCAGTCCGAAAATAACCGGAACAAGCATAGGCTTGATGCAGGTCAACAACAATCATGGAGGCTACAACAGCGAAAAGCTTAAATATGACGTGTTGTACAACATTGAAGCAGGAGCGGATGTACTCCTTAATAAATGGAGTATGAGTTCATACAACAAGGTTTCAAGTGTTGGAAATATGGATCCCAATATTTTGGAAAATTGGTATTTTGCTCTTTGGGCTTACAATGGATGGGCGGGGAGCAACAATCCGAACATGATTTCATCCTATGCAAAAAAATACACCTATCAGCAGATGGTTTACAATGTTATTGAGAAAGAATATGACAGAAAAATAAATAATATTGATTTTTCATATCTTCCGGCGACGGGAAATCCCAGCAGATCCTTGGTTGTTCCCACGCCTGCATACACTAACAGCGGTGATATAATACTTTATGAAAAGGGAGATTATGTTAGGACAGACGGTATAAGAGATAAGTATTATTTGAGAGATGCCCCTGCAGGCAAGTATATACATGATGTTCCCGTAAATCAGTTAGGTACCGTAATTGAGGGACCTGTGTTACAAAACGGATACTATTGGTACAAGGTATATATAAATGACGATACCGAAGGCTGGACAGAAAGAAACTTCCTGCTTCGAACAGGAGATATTGAGCATGGAAGATATGTATTCGAAGATATATCCTACCATTGGGCAAGAAAAATAATCATGGATTTATATGGCAGAAATATAATCAGCGAAGCAGAATATTTTAATCCCGATAATTATATTTCCAAAGAAGAATACTGCATACTCTTAAGCAAGTCAATAGACTATGCCGGTTTGGACGAGGAAGCTGTGACGGACAAACAGAAAGAAACTTCCGAAATCAAGGAGTCCGGACAAGATGGAAAGAAACTTGAAAACATTCACCCTTGGGCGGTTGAGTATGTAGAAGATGTTTATGAATTAGGATTAGTTGACGAAGAAGACTTGATTAATCCATTTGAAAATGTAACAAGAAAAGAAGCAGCCTTAATGATTGAAAATCTATTTGAAATCAGCGAGGAGTTTTCATCATTAAACATTGAAACTATTTTTTCGGATATAAGCAATTTGAATACAGAAGAAATTAATGCAATTAAAACAGCCTACACAAACGGTGTTATGTCCGGAAAAAGCTCGGGAACATTTAGTCCCGACTCATATTTAACCAGAGCGGAAGCTGCTGTAGTAATGGCTAAAATTTCAGATAAAATATAATTAGAAATCAATTGAAAGGGATAGTTCCTGACATTTAATTGTTGAAAACTATTCCTTTTTATATTTAAGCCTTATTAAGGTAGCCGAAAATTTCATATATTATTAAAATAAAGGTATATTTTTCAATAATATGGGAATGTTTACATTATCTAAACAAAGAGTTTTGTTTTGCAGAATGTAGAACAGAGAGGTATGTAAATATTGAAAACCATAACCCATAAAATAATTATTTTGATTATAATACTATTATTTATACTTAATACATCGGCATATGCAGGAATAAACCCTTCAAGAGAAGAAATTGAAGAAATGATTGATAAGGTTGCCATAAAAAGAGGTGTACCTGCGATACTTTTGAAAGGTATAGCAAGAGTTGAATCCGTATATAAACATTTCAACAGTGATGGCAGTCCTAAAATTTGCGGAACAAGCATCGGTCTTATGCAGATAAACAATGTGCATGGAGGATACGACAACTACAGGCTTAAACATGACATAATGTACAATATTGAAGCAGGAGCCGATGTGCTGCTCAACAAATGGAGCATGAGTTCATACAATCAAGTTTCGAGTGTAGGAAATATGGACCCTAATATTTTGGAAAACTGGTATTTTGCCCTATGGGCATACAATGGCTGGTCTCAAAGCAACAATCCGGTTTCACCCTACTCAAAGAAGTTTACATATCAACAGCTGATTTATGATGTAATCGAGAAGGAATATGGTGAAAAAATAAATAATATTGATTTTTCATATTTGCCAAGAGAAGGAAAACCAAGCAGGTCACTGGTAGTTCCGACACCTAAAAATTACTCAAGCGGAAGTATAATATTCTATGAAAAAGGGGATTACGTAAGAACAGACGGTATCAGAACATCATATTATTTAAGGGATTCTCCCGCGGGAAATTATGTACACCGGTTAAATATCAATCAGCTTGGAATAATTACCGAGGGTCCTGAATTAAAGAACGGATACTATTGGTACAAGGTTTATGTAGATGAAACACAGGAAGGCTGGATAGAAAGAAATTGGCTTCTACGTACAGGTGATACGGAGTATGGCAGATACATCTACGATGACATATCATTTCATTGGGCAAGAAAGGTTATTATGGATCTTTACGGGAAAGGTATAGTGAGTGAGGCTGTTTTATATAATCCAGATAATCCTGTAACTTGGGAAGAATATTGTATTCTTTTAAGCAGGACACTAAATTATATAGAAACTGCCAATCAGCAAAGAAAAATGCAAGTAGAAAAAACACCCTATATTGACTTTACCAATGTGCATGCGTGGGCATTGAATTATGTTAAAGACATATATGAACGGGGGATATTGAAAGAAAGGATATTAAATCCATCGGAAAATCTCACAAGAAAAAAAGCTGCTTTAATAATTGAAGATATATTGGTAAGCAGTGATAAATATATGGATATAGATATAAAAACAATTTTTTCCGACTTGGAAAATTTGGAGGAGGAAGAAGTTTCAGCAGTTAAAACAGCATATATAAACGGAATAGTTTCAGGCAAGTACATTAAAGCTTTCTGCCCGGATGATTATTTAACCAGGGCTGAAGCAGGGGTAATAATGGCAAATATAGTCAATAAATATGTCCGTTAAATTATAAGCAGGTTCTCCTGAATAAATTAAGGAGAGCCTGCTTTTCTTTCGGTATTGTGAAACCTTATATCGTAAATTCTTGTGGATTCCTTTGTATCCTTATTATAGGTTACAGGTGAGCGGTTTCTGTTAAGAAGCTTAACTATTCTATATACATCAATCCAAATTTCCGCCAATGCTTCCTTTTGAGACTCATCAAAGATCAATTGCATTCCAAAATGAAGATGCGGCGTATTAATGTTGTTCACATTTTCTTTTCTTGAATATCCCGTCATACCCAAATACCCGATTACATCTCCCGCTAATACAATATCTCCTTCCTTAAGAGTCTTAACATAAGGGTGGTCCTTTCTCAAATGAGCATAGTAATAATACCTTTTATTGTCTAAGCTTCGTATTCCTATTCGCCATCCTCCGTATTGATTCCAGCCCAATGCTTCGATCCTCCCTGATTCAACTGCTATGACGGGGGTGCCAACTGAACCTACAAGGTCATTTCCTAAATGAACTCTTCTGAAGCCATAGCTCCTGGAATTTCCAAAGTCGTCATAATGTCCGTAATGATATCCACCTGCAATAGGTGAAAATGCTTTTAAACCGTATTTTTTTACCCAAACCTTTTTACCCGGATTATTTTCATCATCGACCTGTATTTCAAAAGGTCCTACAAATCCCTCCAATACAGCTTTATATGCTTCATAATAGTAATCGTAATGGGTAAGATCCTTGGTCATATCCTCAATGCTTTCGCCGCTTTTTAGCCTGTTTATCAGATTATCCATATCTTTAGACTTATACCTGGAAAAATCACCGCCATATCTGGTTCCGAGATAAGCCAAAAGTTCAATCCAATCCAATTTAACTTCTTCGTCAATACTGTTGATATCGGCTTTTAAGGCTTTGTCCATAGCCTCATACGAAACCCTGTAATCTACCCACTTAATGAAGTTTTTTCCCTCATCTGCGGAAACAGAAAGAGCTCTATTTGTGAATATATAAAGGACTGCTGCTAAAATAAAAATAATTGAAAAAATTATTAATAATCTATACTTAACTTTAATAATCATTGTTTACCCTCTAAATAATAATTTGGGGACATTCCTTGTGCCCACAGAGACTATCCCTTGACTAAAGGTGTGTCCCCTTTCCACTATTAATTTTATGCAAAATGTGTGCTGTTAGAACACTTATTACATATTGACATTTTTCAATTCAGTTTAGAGAAACAAGTTAAATTATGAAATATATTTGAAAAAGTAATATTTTTATGATAATATAAATTGATTAATTGCATGTTCATGTGCATAGGGAGGACTAATGAAGCTAAAATTTTGTTCATTATATAGCGGAAGCAGCGGAAACTGCCAATATATTAAGACGGAAAATGCAACGATTATCGTTGATGCAGGACTAAGCGGCAAAAGAATTCAGCAGGAAATTTCAAATATCGGGGAAGATCCTAAAAAAATAGATGCAATATTTATTACACATGAACATATAGACCACATCCAAGGTGCAGGTATAATGTCAAGGCGCTTAAATATTCCTATTTATGCCAATAAAAAAACATGGGAGGCAATGAACCCTTACATAGGAGATATTAAACCACACAATATAAAATTATTGGAGGACAGCACACAGATTGGTGATTTAGCAATCAAATCCTTTGACATATCACACGATTCGGCTCATCCTGTAGGTTATAACATATTTTACAGGAATAAAAAAATCAGTATTGTTACAGATACTGGCTGTGTGAATGAAACAATTACAAACAGCATCATGGATTCAGACTTATTATTGGTAGAATCAAATCATGATGAGGATATGGTACTTATAGGTCCCTATCCATGGCCCCTCAAAAGAAGGGTTTTAGGTGAGTTTGGGCATATGTCCAATGAAACTGCAGGACACTTAATATCAAAGGTGATAAAAAGAGGAACGGAAATAGTATTGCTGGGACATTTAAGCGCAGAAAACAACTTTCCGCAGCTTGCTTACAAAACGGTAGAATCTATTTTGCTGGAAAATTCGATAGATGTAAATCCCGGCATCTGCCTTGATTTAACCTACCGGGACAGATCAAGCAATGTATATGAAATATAGGTGTATTATGAAAGAAAAGTGTGAAAAAATTATTTTTGCATGCATGGAGCATGTAGAACAGGCAATTGATGATTACGTGAATTTTATAGAGGCCCCTCCCCAATTAATTAAAACAAAGGAAGAGCAAAAATGTACCTACTGCTCAAAAAATGCAGAATACATAATTATGAAATAATCAAAAATAATGCTTGAATTAGGCTTTTTCAGGTGCTATAATGTATAAGCTATCCTTGCTCTTGGGAAACAAGAGCCAAAGTCCAAAGGGAGGTGACTCAAATGAGAAAATACGAAGGTGCTTTCATCTTATTATCTAACTTAGAAGAAGATGTAAGAAATGCAGAAATTGAAAAGATAAAAAGCATAATAACCGAAAGACAGGGAACAGTTGAAAAGGTTAATGAGTGGGGTCATAGAAGACTTGCTTATGAAATCGACAAAAAAAGAGAAGGTTATTATGTATTTATTGAATTTACTGCAGGCTCAGATGCTGTTGACGAAGTTGACAGAATTTGTAAAATAAGCGACAATTTTATCAGACATATGATTACAGTAGAAGAAGAATAAATAAAGAAGAGGATGAGATATGAATAGTGTTGTATTAATTGGAAGACTGACCAGAGATCCAGAGCTAAGATTCATACCGTCGACAGGTATGGCTGTTACGAAATTTACTTTAGCAGTAGATAGAGAAATGTCCAGGGAGAAGAAACAAGAAGCAACGTCTCAAGGAAAACAAACAGCGGATTTTATAGGTATAACTGTTTTTGGAAAGACTGCGGAAATAAGCGCTAATTATCTTTCAAGAGGAAGCCAGTGTGCAGTTCACGGCAGAATTTCAACAGGAAGTTATACTACACAAACAGGCGAAAAAAGATATACAACAGATGTAATAGCAGATAGAGTAGAATTTATCGGCTCGAAAGATCAATCTTCATCACCCCAGGGGAAACCGGTACAGCCAGATAGCAGCTTTTTCAACGATTTTCCTGATGAAGACAATGACATATTTCAACCTGTAGATGATGAAGATATACCATTTTAATTCGAAACAATATCGAAAGGAGGAAAACAATGAGTTCTAGACAAGGCGGAAACGACAGAGGCGATAAGAACGAAAAGTACAGCCAAAAAAGAAGACCTCGTAAAAAGGTATGCCAATTCTGTCAGGAAAAGGCAACACATATAGATTATAAAGACCTTGGAAAGTTGAAAAAATATACAACCGAAAGAGGCAAAATATTACCAAGAAGAATTACAGGTGCATGCGCTAAGCACCAAAGAATGGTAACAAGAGCTATTAAAAGAGCAAGATCAATCGCATTATTGCCATATGTAGCAGAATAAAAAAAACGGCTTAAGCCGTTTTTTTAATGGCATCCGCCGCATCCGCTTCCACATCCCGAGCCGCATCCCTTGGAGGGAGTTACAACAGGCTTCATTCCAACGCCTTTGCCGTCATTCTCTTCTCCTGATACAATAATAAACCCGCCATACTCTGAAATTAATGACTTTTCACAAATGAAAGTTATTTCATTAATTACTTCAACATCATCCTCCTCATTTGCTTCATCAATAAATACACCAAAAATCGGTCCATTGCAGCCGACGCGATCCAGTGCTATTCTCACGTTGTAGGATTCGACATTTGCGTTGTCCAAAAGCTCCTTAAATTCCTTATAAGCTGTATCATCTATAAATATCATTGCATAATCCTTTCAAATAAAATTCACATACAATGATATCACACAAAAAATAATTTGTATATAAATTTATTTCATGCTTGCAATTTCTACACCTGTATAATAATGCTTCAAAATTTCCTTATAATTGTAACCCTCGTTAGCCATTCCTTCAGCCCCCCATTGGCTCATGCCGACACCGTGTCCGTATCCTGTAGTTAATATTTGTATTTCACTTCCCGACTGAATGAAGCTAAAATTTGTTGAGTTTAAATTAAATAGTGACCTGATTTCACGTCCGGAAATTTCAGTGTTGTCAATAATTATTGTTTTGATTCTTCCGCCTTCGCTAACCTCGCCAAGGATAATCTTTTCATCTAAATTGTTTTCGTTTATGTCCATATCACCGTATACGGACTCAATTTTACTGATGAATTCACCGGTTGTTACCCTAACTGAGCCGTTTAGCCTGGGCGATTCACCCTCATAGGGACTTTCAACACTTCTTAAATAAGGAACCGCCGCAGAAAACACATCCTCTGAATTTTCTGTTCTTCCCCCGCTTGTTGAATGATACAGCGGCTCTATTATCTTACCGTCATAGGTTAAAATTTGTCCCTTGGTTGATTCCACCGCATCTTCTATTTTACCCCAATATTTATCATACCATCCTTCATCATGGGACTGCATTAACTCATCCTTTGAACTCCACGCCTGGCAATGAATACCGGTGCAAACAGGTGCATCCATATGTTCCGGCTGTCCGTCGGGATATTTTTTCAGACGATATAATAAATATGTCCTTGCGGTAACTCCCTGGGCCTTAAGAGCTTCAATATTAAACTCTGCCGGCATTTCCGAAGCAACCACGCCTTTCAAATATTCTTCAAAATCAATTACCATCACTTCATTTGTTTTGTTGTTGTACACCTTGATTAATTCAGGTTCCTCTACCCTTATAGTGTCAAATTTTTCTTCATGTTTGTAAGCTGCATCTTTTATCCTATCCTCTTCCTGAATTACTGCCGCACTCGTCAAATTCATTTTTTTCTCAAAGAAATTCAAAGATAGATTTGGTATAGTTAAAAGCATTGCAAACACAACCAAAGCATAAATCAGACGGTTTAACATAAAAATCAACCCCTTTATCATAAGTTTCTTTAATATTCTATGAAAAGATGAAATATTTAGAACAAAATTGTATTAAATAAAAAAAATGGGACACACTATTTTCAGATAATAAAGAAGCAAAAACAGGAGGTTTATATGAAAAACAATAGATTTGCAAGAGCAAAAACAAAAATGAAAGAATTCTTTATTAGACTTAAACATAAGGATACAAGCTTCTTAATAATAGCCTTGTGTATAGTGCTTTTAGCAACTGCAGTAGTATGGAGATACAGCACAAGACCCGAAGATGGTGGAACTGATTTAGCGGAAAATGATGCTCCAAATAACGGTCTTCAGGCTCAGGATGACCATTATATACAAGGTGTACAAGGTGTAACTGATGATTATGAAAATGCACAAAGTGACGATGATGAAGACGAGGATAATGAGGTACCTGCTGATACATTGGATTTAAAATCTATGAAAGCACCGTTATCCGGAGAAGTAACAAGAGAATTTACAATGGATGACCTGGTATATTATGAGACAATCGGAGAATGGAGAGTACATAAAGGAATTGATATTAAGCCAAAGGATAATTTATTGATTGAATCCGCTTTATCAGGGAAAGTAGAAGCTGTAAACAGTTCGGAAATTACAGCAACGGAAATTATAATCGATCACGGCAACAATGTAAAAACATTGTACAGTAATTTAGTGTCGGCCAATGTTCAAGCCGGTGATACCGTTAAAAAGGGGCAGGTTATAGGTAATTTAGGAAAAACAGTCAGCATTGAGTCAGCAGATGGAGCACATCTTCATTTTGAATTAATCGTTGACGGCAAACAAGTAAATCCTTTGGACTATATTACCATTGAATAACAAAATAAGGTTCTAATAGGACAAATAAACGCATAAAAATGTAAATAAGACGGTATAATGCCAAAGGGGGTTAAAAATGAAAGATTACATAGAACGCAGGGCCATGGAGATTGCGGAATATATTATAAGTACTGAATCCACCGTAAGACAGACGGCTAAGAAATTCGGCGTCAGCAAAAGCACAGTCCATAAGGATGTAACAGAACGTCTTCCCAAACTGAACCCTCCAGCTGCAAGCGAAGTCAAAAAAGTTTTGCTTAAAAATAAGTCTGAAAGACATATTAGGGGAGGTAAAGCTACTCGCTTAAAATATAAAGAAGCACAAAGCCATGAAAAAGTAAGCAATATGTAATTAACCACTTGATGAGAGACACTGACTGCAATAGGTCGGTGTCTTTTGCGTTTTTGAATAGCTAAGTAATAAGATGTATCAAGAAAAATTAAATTTAGACTTAGAGAATATATAAAAAGAAGTTTTTAGTTGAGCATTTATAAAATTATAACAAAAGAGCTGTCTGAACATTATCATTTGAAATGATTTTCAAACAAGTGAATATGGCGCTATAAAAATCTTGATGTCATATTCAACAGTAAAAACAAATAGCATGATATGGTTGCCATATGGATACTTTTAGTTTATAATAAAGAAAAACGCAGAGAGGATTATTATGGTAAAACATAATATATATACCATGAGTGTGGCAAAGGTTTATCCACATTATGTTACGAAGGCTGAGAAAAAAGGACGTACAAAAAGAGAAGTCGATGAAATCATTCAGTGGCTGACAGGTTATAGCCAGGAGGAGTTGGAAGAGCATTTGGAGAAACAGACAAACTTTGAGACCTTTTTTAGTAAAGCTCCCCAGCTGAATCCTTCACGGCTCTTGATTAAAGGTGTGGTTTGTGGTGTCCGAGTGGAAGACATCCAGGAACCAACTATGAAAGAAATTCGTTACTTGGATAAGCTGATTGATGAATTAGCAAAGGGAAAAGCTATGGAAAGAATTTTGCGTAAATAAAGGATGAAGTAAATTTTTCGCGATGCCTATATCATTCCTGACAATATATTAAAAGAAGTCTTTTCAATGGAAAGAAGAGCAAAACGTTTTACTGATGAATTGTCCGTAGGTTCTCCCAAGAAGGTAATAGAATATAGAACTATGGGGATTGGAAGAAAATATGAGGGCAAGAGATTATTATGAAAGAGTTGGTTTTAAATATGATAATAAATTTCAAGTAACTGACAGTGGGAAAGAACTATGTTATATCTTTCCGCAGTATTGATGGTATCGATGTAAAATGCAATATATTTAAAAATAAATTCCAATAAAATAGAAATGAGGAAACAGATATGGATAGTTTACTAATTTTTTGTGGGTTTATTATTATTGTTTTTATTATTATTATTGAAAGCTTCATTATTTACAAGGTTGTCAGAAAGAAAAGCGATGTAAATGCGGTTAATAAAACAGACAATATAGACAATATTGCAAAAAAATTATCTGACAAATATTTAAAACTAATAAGTCAATTTTCTTTTTCAGTCGACGAAATGTACATGGAAATGAATGAGATATCTAACAGGGTTGAAGGTGTTATGTCAGAATCTGAAGAACAGGCTTCAAACATGATTTCTATATCAGGTGTAGTAGAAGATATTTACAAGAATGTTGAAGTTAACCTTGCTAATTCAGAAGAGTCTTCTCAAATATCCAAAAATAGCTATGAAGAATTGAACACTAAAATTATAGGGCTTAGAAACAATATTGATGAACTTTCAAGAGTCAGAAGCCTATTAAATGATACAAGCAGTTCAATTGCCAATTTAGAGGCTAAAACCTTAAGTGCGGAATCGTTAATTGGTCGGATAAATAAAATATCATCACAAACTAATTTATTGGCTTTAAATGCTTCTATTGAAGCTGCAAGAGCCGGTGAATATGGGAAGGGTTTCTCTGTAATTGCTGGTGAAATAAGGAATTTAGCTGTTGAGACAGGTGAGGTAACCGGTTTTATATCTGAGATTATAAAGGAATTAAGAAATTCGTTTATGAATACAAAAGACGGGTTGATAGATGTTTTGGATAATATTGAAGAGCAAACAATAAGCATAGATAAAAGTATAGACAGTTTTAAGAATGTCGAAAAAATTTCAAAAGAATTGTACAGTAAAACCAGTGACATAACAAATAATTCCAAAGAAGTCGTAGAGCAAATTTATAATCTTAAAGAGTTTATTAATTCTATAACGTTATCCGTCGAATCAGTAACTAAACATATTGTTGATATAAATCAATCAGTAATTGAAGAAACCGCATCTGTAGATAGTTTAAACAGCAATATTAATAAATTTGAAGAAGTAAATTTTGAATTTTTAGAATTAGTTAAAGATAAAGAATATGACAAAAAGATTATAGTGGCAACCGCACCGTATGAACCATTTGTAATTTATGATAATGAAAAAGATGCTGTTTCAGGAATTGATATAGACACAATTAATAAAATATATTTGGACTCAGGATATCAAATAGACTATAAAATTGTACCATGGGACACCTCTATAAATTTGCTTAAAAGAGGATTGGCAGATATTATACCAACAATAGCGATAAATAAAGAAAGGGAAGAATTCTTAGATTTTAGTATTAATTACAGAAATGAAAGCAGATATAATTTTTATACCGATAGAGAAAAAAATATAGCCATTAATAGTATAAGTGATTTAAAAGATAAACGGGTTGGAGTTTTAACAGGATATGAATATTACACCGATTTTGACATAAACAATACATTCCATAGGGATTTTAGTGTTAAGGAAGAAATAATGTTTAAAAAGTTATTAAAAGGTCAAATTGATGTTATAATTTTAAATTCTTATTCCGGTGATTACTTAATAAAAAAATTAAAACTTGATGATAAAGTAAAATTGGAAAATTATAAACATGTACAAGAAGATAAAACGGAAACCCGAATGGGTTTTTGCAAAATTAAAAACAACACAGAAATTATTGACTTATTTAATAAAAAATATGTTCAGTTAGAACATGATGGTACAATAAAAGAAATAACAAAAAAGTATTTAGTATAAGTAGTGTAAGAGGCGATATGTAATAAACCACTTGATGAGGGGCACTGGCTGCAATAGGTTGGTGTCTTTTTCACTTGCATGAAATGCTCCGTTATGCGGAAAATATATGCAAGGAACTCAAACCGGAATTAAAAAAATGAAGGATAGGAAGGTAGCTTGTCACTTAGTAAAAAATGTTTAGCTTTATTGAAAAAAGTTTGATATAATGAAAATAATATCAAACATAAAATAAAGGGGAAATTACGATGGACAAACTATCCTTAGGAGCAAGAATTAAAGCTGAAATAACAAGCTACAACGGGAAAATGAGCGTCTACATAGATGATTTCAAAGGTAATAAGGTTGAAATCAATGCTGATGACTCTTTTGAAACAGCAAGCACAATAAAAACATTTATTTTAATTGATTTATTCCAACAGGTTCATGACGGAACAAAAAGCTTGGATGATATGCTGACTTATACAAAAGAAAATGAAATTGATGGCAGCGGAGTAATACAGTCGTTGGATTTCGGTCTTACCATGTCTGTGAAAAACTTTGCAACACTTATGATTATTGTAAGCGACAATGTTGCTACAAATGTATTAATTGATTATCTTGGCATAGAGCACATTAATTCAACCATAAAAAAATGGGGATTTCATGATACTGTATTGCACAATAAAATTGATTTTGAGAAATATGATAAATTAGGAACTTCAACACCAAGAGATTACGGAAAAGCATTTACAATGATTCATGACGGAACAATAATCAGCAGGGAAGCCTGTGAGCAAATGCTGGAAATATTCAAAAAACAACATTACAACAGTATGATTACCAAGGATTTCCCGCAATATTATTTATCGGGAGATGACAGCATCGCAAGTGAGGAAGAGCAAGTTTCCGTTGCCTCAAAAAGTGGGAGCATGAATGCATGCAGAAATGACGGGGGTATAGTATACACACCTTACGGGGATTATGTGATCGTAATGTTTAATAAGGAATTTCACGATCCTCTTTATTATGCCAATCATGAAGCAACAATGTACGGGGCAAAGGTAAGCAGAATGGTATTTGATCAGTTTTTTGCTTTAAAAGGCAGCATAGAATGAAAGTATCTTAAAGATATCCTATATAAATATTACTTATGTTAACTTAAAACTATTGATATCTTGTGAATAGAAAAAGATTGATTGTATAAAAGAAGGTTTTTTACTATTAGTAGTAATTTTAGTAATTTACATTTTTTTATTATTTAAATCATAAAACTTTGATATAGTATATGTAATAAACTAAAGAAAATTATTGCTGATATTAATCACCTGTATGTCAGCGATAAGGGGGATAATATTATGAAAAAGACGTGTATTCTTTTGTTGGTGTTAATGTTGCTATTATTAGGTGTAGCGTGTAGCAAGGAAGAAACAGCGGAACAGGCAACAATAAATGTACTTAATGCTGTAAAGACATTGGATGAGGATACTCTCAGCAAATATATGAATTATAATGATCTTGTTGAGACAAATGAGGATGGAAATGACTTAGAGTCAGAAGAACATGTTAAAAAAATATTTGAAAACTTAGAATACAAGATTGTTTCTTCGGAAGAAAAAGAAAATGAAGCTATTGTTAAGGTGGATATTACAAACATTGACATGGAAAAGGTAATGGCTGAGACAATGAAAAGCGCCCTTTCTGAAGCGTTCAGTCAGGCTTTTTCAAGCATGGACGAACAGCAGAGTGAGGAAGAATATGATGATATGTTTAATGAATACTTTAATCGTGCAATTGTAAATAACAAGGACTCCAAGGTAATAAATACTGTTGATATTAAATTAACCGAGGTAGATGGTAAGTGGAAGATAGATATGGATGATGATTTACAAAATGCTTTGATGGGTAATTTACTTAGCGTTGTTAAGCAGTTTGAAGAGGTCAAAGAGGTCTTTGAATAACATAAAATCCCGGGTGTTGCACCCGGGATTTTTGAAATAAATGTTTCTTTGTTGTTAAATAAGAGCATAATAATTAATAACAGTCCCTGCGAAGCTTCTCATGGAAGTGTAACCATGCAGGTCTAACTCCGGAGCAATCTGGAGTATTTTTATGGTAAGCGCAAAATATGTTCCTTCCAACTTTAGTTGAAATGACTGAGAAAACCTGATATAACTTGAAATTTTCATCAAAACAGATAAAAAAGCCCGTACAACCAAGTAAAGCAAATGGGGGTAAGGGTTTTGTTATTATCATAAATATGTAGTTCTATAGTCTATCTTTTAACGTCTACTTCAAAAATAATGCCCCTTCTTGTTGAGAAATGCCCCTTGTTATTTTTCGCTAAACTCGTACATATTTAATCAATATTTTTGTAAAAATTAATCTCTATTACTTTATTATTTATCAAGTGAAATATACCTTGCAACATTATGTAAAAAGTTCTTGCAAAAATAACCTGTACTTAAATACATTCCACTTATCAACTGCGGAAGCGGCGGTTAAATGAGCCTCCGCTTTGTTTTTAGCTTCATTAAAGTCCCAATTTTTAATAAAATTGAATGGCTCATTTCCTTGGCATATATCTTTATTATTATGAATATAAAGTAAATATAAAGTTAGGAATGAATGTTAAGATTATTGAAAGAGAGGGCTTTATAAAACACTTAAATTAAAATCATTAGGAGGAAAAAATGGGAAAGAGTAAATTAGCATTTCTTTTAGTAGCTATTGCAGTAGTTATAATGGCAATTACCGGTTGTGGAAACAATGATGAAAACGTTAGCGCACCGGCAACGGGAGATAATATTCTAAGATTGGTTACCAATGATGAACAAAACACCTGTGATGTTCAGAAGACAACAGAATATTATACAGTACCGTTAAATATTTATGAGAGATTGGTAGAAACGCAAACCAATATTGACGGAACATCAGAGTTAGTTCCTGGACTTGCGGAAAGATGGGATATTTCTGATGATGGGTTAGTATATACCTTTTATTTAAAAAAAGGTGTAAAGTTTCACAATGGTGAAGAATTTAAGGCAGATGACGTGCTCTATACTTTTGAAAGAATGCTTAAACCTGAAACCAATGCACTTAACCAAGACTTTATAACAGCTGTTAAGGGTTCAATTGATATGATGGATGGCAAGGCAGATGAGTTAGTTGGATTAGAAGTCATAGATGATTATACTGTTAAAATGACCTTAGAAAGTCCATTTGCACCTTTTTTAGCAAATTTAGCTACTCCGGGTGTTTCAATATACAATAGAAAATTTACTGAGGAAGCAGGAGATCAATTCGGTCTGTTGCCTGAAAAGACATGCGGTACAGGTCCATTTAAATTGTCTAAATGGGAATTGAACAGTGAAACTCAAGTTGATGCCTTTGATGGATATTGGAAAGGCAGAGCAAAATTGGATGGAGTAAACTGGAAAACCGTAAAAGATGCGGATACTCAGCGTATGATGTTTGAAAACGGTGAATTAGATGAATTTGACTGCGATGAAGCTCCTTCTCAAATTTCATATTTTGCCAACAGTGAAAAATATAAGGATTGGCTGAAAATAGGTAATCGTGTAGGAATTTATTATTACAGCATAAATTCGACAATAAAACCTTTTGATGATGTTCGTATCAGAAAAGCGTATCAAATGGCTATTGATAAACAGCAATTGTTAGATACTCTTTATGATGGGAGAGGTTTGGTTCAAAGCGGTATAATGCCTCCCGGCTTAATAGGTCACAATCCCGACCTTCCGGAAATCAAGCATGATCCTGAGAAGGCAAAACAATTAATGGCTGAAGCCGGTTATCCTGATGGATTTGAAATGGATATCTGCATGGTAACAGACAATACAAATATATTAAGATTGAATGAAATGGTGCAGGCAATGCTTGCTAAAGTAGGTATTAAAGCTAATATTGTACAAATGGATGAAGCTTCCTGGTACGGGGTAAGAGCGGAAGGAAATTTAGGCTCCTATACGACAAGCTGGTCTGCCGACTTCAATGATCCTGATAACTTCTTCTACACATTCTTTGCCCCGCAGAACACTGTTAAAAGATCATTCAATTATGCAAACCAAGATGCGTCGGATAAGGTTGTGCAAGCAAGAGGAATGACAGATTCCGAGAAAAGAGTTGAGCTATACAGGGAATTAGAAAAACAAATAATTCAGGAAGATGCTGCTTGGGTTCCTCTCTATCTAAGACAACACATATTTGTTGTAAATCCAAGGGTTCAAAATTATGTAGTTATGTGGAATGGCTGGACAGGAAATATGTACTATAACATGTACATTGATAATACGAAAGCACCAAAATAAATAACAGGTTAAATGATAAGTAAGGTGCATCACCTTACTTATCATGTTTGTATGACCTTTATGACCTAACCCAATTTCTTCGACTGTAAAGGAGAAAGAAATTGATGGTAAGTCGGACGCAAAGAGCATCAAATTTATGAAGCCAAAGTGAGCAATAAATTTGTGCGCGGAGACTGCGATGAAACATATGTTGGGAGGTTTGAAACATGAGCATGATAAAATATATTGTCAAAAGAATTTTGATTGCAATTCCTGTACTTATTGGTGTTATGCTTATCATATTCTTAATGTTAAATGTTGTACCGGGAGATCCAATCACATTGATGATGAAGGAGCACATTAAACCCGAATTAATAGAAAGAATGAGAGTACAAATGGGTTTGGATGATCCCGTTATGGTTCGGTTTATGAATTACGTGAAAAATGCTGTTCGTGGCGATTTTGGAGTTTCATATAAATTAAACAGAAATGTAACTGATTTGATTATTACCGCATTTCCTCATACTGTGCGTCTGTCTATATTTGCGGCTTTAATTGCTTGGATTATCGGTATACCTGCAGGAATAATATCAGCAGTAAAGCAAAATTCATTAACTGATCGTCTTTTTATGTCCTTCTCTTTACTTGGTGTATCAATGCCGGTATTTTGGGCAGCTCTTATGCTGCAATATGTTTTTGCATATAAATTAAAGCTGCTTCCGGTTTCAGGATATGATACCTGGAGGCATTTGCTTATGCCTGCAATCGTTCTTGGCTGGAGTTCAGCTGGTACTATTGCAAGATTAACACGTTCAAGTTTACTTGAAATTATGAAAAATGATTTTGTTAGAACAGCACGGGCAAAAGGCTTAAAAGAAAGTATTGTAGTTACAGGGCATGCATTAAAAAATGCTTTGCTGCCAGTTATAACTATGATGGCTATTCAAGTGGCCAGCCTTCTCTCCGGTGCGGTTATTACTGAAAGTGTTTTCGGTATACCTGGCATTGGAAGATTGGCAGTTAACGCTATTCAAAACAGAGACATGCCGCTTTTACAAGGTACGGTTGTATTTACAACAATACTTATAATATGTGGCAATCTGATAGCTGATTTGTTATATTCAGTTATTGATCCAAGAATCAGAGTTGAATAGGAGTGATAAAATGGAAGATATTAAAAATTTAAATAAAAGCGATATGGAACAGTTAAGAGAAGAATACGAAAATATGGAAGCGGAAATTGCTGATTCTGATAGTATTTGGGATAAAATAAAAAATATGATAAAGAGCAATAAACTTGCTGCGGTTTCTTTGGTTCTAATAATATTATTTTGTCTTTGTGCACTTTTTGCTCCATTAGTAGCACCCCATGATCCTACATTGCAAAATTATGAAAATGTTCGTGCCAAGCCAAGCAAAGACCATTTGCTTGGGACAGATGAGTTAGGAAGAGATGTGCTTTCGCGAATAATTTATGGTGCAAGAATATCTTTGGTAATCGGACTCGTACCTACTACTATTTCAATGATTATTGGGACAATTTTAGGATTGATGGCTGGCTTTTTGGGCAAAAAAGTAGATTTTGTAATAATGAGACTGGCAGATATTATGTTGGCTTTTCCATCGCTTTTGTTAGCAATGGTTGTAATGTATACCTTGGGTGCAAGCTTAATCAATATTTTCATTGCTCTGAGCGTTGTAAGCTGGGCAGGAACTGCCCGTGTAGTACGCTCTCAAACATTGTCGCTGAAGGAAAAGGAATTTGTCGAGGCGGCAAGATCTATAGGCGTAAAAGATTTTGTAATTATGATACGTCACATTTTACCTAACTGTCTGCCATCATTAATTGTTCTTTTCACCATGAATATACCCGGGTCAATTCTTTCGGAATCAAGCTTAAGTTTTTTAGGCATAGGAGCGCAGCCTCCCGCTTCAAGCTGGGGTCTTATGGTTGTTAACGGAAAGCAATGGCTTTTCAGTGAACCATGGATTGCAATTTCACCGGGAGTAGCAATTTTAATCCTTGTATTAGCATTTAACTTTTTGGGCGATGGTTTGCGTGATGCGATAGACCCATATATGAAAGAGTAGGTGGAGCTATGGAAGAATTGTTGAGAGTAAATAATTTAAAAACACACTTTTTTACGAAAAAAGGCATAGTGCCTGCAGTTGATGGAGTGTCTATTTCAGTTCCTATAAGTTCAATAGTCGGATTGGTAGGGGAATCCGGCTGTGGAAAAAGTATGACTGCTATGTCTATAATGCAGCTGATACAAAAGCCCGGCAAAATAATTGACGGCTCAATAGAATTGGAAGAGGATAATCTTTTGACATATTCAAAGGATGAAATGAGAAGCATTCGCGGAAATAAAATATCAATGATATTCCAAGAACCCATGACAGCTCTCAACCCTGTTTACACAGTAGGAAGGCAGGTAAGAGAAGCAATTACAATTCATCATTCAGATATCAGCAAAGAGGAAGCAAAGCAACGAGTATTGGATATTTTCCGGGCAGTTGGAACCCCCGAGCCTGAAAGAAGATATAATTCTTACCCCCATCAGCTTTCGGGAGGGCTTCGCCAAAGAGTTATGATAGGTATGGCAATGGTATGCAATCCTAAGTTAATGATTGCGGATGAACCCACAACTGCATTAGATGTAACAATTGAAGCACAAATTTTATCCTTGATGAAGAACCTGCAAAAAGAAAGAGATACTTCCATTTTATTGATAACGCATAATTTGGGGGTTGTTGCTGAGGTTTGTGATTATATTTATGTTATGTATGCAGGAAAGGTAATGGAACAAGCAAATACATTTGAGTTATTTAGAAACACATGTCATCCGTATACGGAAGGATTAATGAAATCTATACCGAAAATCACTTCTGAAAAGCAAAGATTATATAATATCAAGGGCGTTGTGCCTAACTTGATGAAGTTACCAAAAGCTTGTCGCTTTTGCCCTCGATGTGATTATGTGATGCCAAGATGCTTTGAACAAGAACCTCCTCTTTATAAGGTAAAATCGGTTGTTGAAAATTCAGAGGACCATTATGTAAGATGCTTCTTACATGAAGACAGTGAGGTGAAAATATGATGAGTAACCAAAATAATACATTGATAAAAACAGTCAATTTAGTAAAAGAGTTTGAAATTTCAGGAGGGAATTTTTTTGGTAAAAATAAGCCAAGGGTGCATGCTACATCAAATGTTAACATATCAGTTATGGATGGAGAAACCTTTGCACTCGTTGGTGAATCCGGCTGCGGCAAAAGCACATTGGGACGTTTGATGTTAAGATTAATCGAGCCTACAAGCGGATATGTGGAATTTGAGGGTGTTAATATCAATGAATTGAAAGATGCGGAAATGAGAGAAATACGAAAGAAGATGCAAATAATATTCCAAGACCCGTATGCATCAATTAATCCTCGAATGGATGTTTATAATATTATAGCTGAACCGCTTGTCACTCATAATATATATGAAACAAAAGAACAAACGAAGGAAAAGGTTAAAGAATTAATGGCAAAGGTTGGGATACGCCCGGAATTTATAAACCGGTACCCCCACCAATTCAGCGGCGGTCAGCGCCAAAGAATAGGTATAGCCAGAGCCTTGGCTCTGCAGCCTAAGCTTATAATCTGCGATGAACCCGTATCGGCTTTGGATGTATCAATTCAATCGCAAATATTAAATTTACTTCATGATTTGCAGGATGAATTTAAGCTGACATATTTATTTATAAGTCATGATTTAAGTGTAGTCCGTTATATATCCAACCGTGTATGTGTTATGTTTTTAGGCAAGATTTGCGAAATAGGAAATACAGAAGAACTGTTCAGCAATCCTCTTCATCCGTATACTAAATTTTTAATTGATGCAGTTCCAAAACCGGATCCGTTTTTGAGAAAAGAAATAAAACAGCTTTTGCAGGGTGAAATACCAAGTCCTGTTAATCCTCCCACAGGATGCAGATTTCACACCCGTTGTCCCTATGCGGAAAATATATGCAAGGAACTCGAACCGGAATTAAAAAACTTGAAGGATAGGCAGGTTGCATGTCACATAGTAAAAAATGTTTAGCTTTATTGAAAAAAAGTTTGATATGATGAAAATGATATCAAACATAAAATAAAGGGGAAATTACGATGGACAAACTATCCTAAGGAGCAAGAATTAAGGCTGAATTAATGCCAATCATGAAGCGACAATGTACGGGGCAAAGGTAAGCAGAATGGTATTTGAACAGTTTTTTGCTTTAAAAGGCAGCATAGAATGAAAGTATCTTAAAGATATCCTATATAAATATTACTTATGTTAACTTAAAACTATTGATATCTTGTGAATAGAAAAAGATTGATTGTATAAAAGAAGGTTTTTTACTATTAGTAGTAATTTTAGTAATTTACATTTTTTTATTATTTAAATCATAAAACTTTGATATAGTATATGTAATAAACTAAAGAAAAGTATTGCTGATATTAATCACCTGTATGTCAGCGATGAAAGGAGTTTTATGAATAACGGCATATTAGTAAAAAATCAATTTGTTAATGAAAAGGTTCTATCTTATGGACAGGGTAGTAAGGAAAGAGCAGAGCTTGAAATTGAACTGGCTAAAATTAAGAATTCATTTGCAGATATACCGATAGTAATCGGAGGCAAGGAAATTCGTACCGGAAACAAGGGTAAATGTATATTTCCGCACAATAAAAATAAAATTATCGGAGAATATCATAAAGCCGGTAAAAAGGAAGCTTTGATGGCTGTGGAAGCATGTATTGAGGCGAAAGAAAAATGGGAGAACATGCCGTGGAAATCAAGGGCGGCAATATATTTAAGAGCTGCGGAGCTTGCGGCAGGTCCGTGGAGAGCAAAGCTAAATGCTGCTACAATGCTTACGCAAAGTAAAACCTACAAGCAGGCTGAGATAGATTCTGCCTGCGAGTTAATTGACTTTTTCAGAAGCAATGTGGAATGCTTGAAGGCTATATATATGGAGCAGCCCATGTCTTCTGAAGGAATTTGGAACAGGACTGAGTACAGACCTTTGGAAGGATTTATTTTTGCAGTATCTCCTTTTAACTTTACGTCAATTGCAGCCAACTTACCATCAGCACCTGCAATTGCAGGCAATACGGTAGTATGGAAACCGGCTTCCAACACGGTATATTCTTCATATGTTGTTTATCAGCTATTGAAAGAAGCGGGCTTGCCTGATGGGGTAATAAACTTTGTACCCGGCAATGCGGATGAAATAAGCAGTGTAATACTTAACAGGACGGAACTCAGCGGTATTCATTTTACCGGTTCAACAAAAGTATTTCAGGACATGTGGAAGACAGTTGGAAATAATATTGATATTTATAAAACCTTCCCGAGACTTGTAGGTGAAACCGGAGGCAAGAATTATATAATAGTTCACAATTCGGCAAATCTGAATTCTGCTGCACGGGGGCTGATTGAAGGAGCTTTTGAATATCAAGGACAGAAATGCTCTGCTGCTTCAAGGGCTTATATAGCAAAAAGTGTATGGCAGGAAGTAAGGGAATTACTTTTGCAAAAAGCGTCAAGGATTAAGGTTGGTGATATAGAAGAAGCAGATACATTCATGGGAGCTGTGATAGATCAGAAATCATACAATTCAATAAAGGAATATATTGATTATATTAAAAGCTCTGAGGATGCAAAAATAATATTTGGCGGAAACTGTGATGACAGTACGGGTTATTTTGTTGAGCCTACAATTGCGGTAACTACTGACCCTAAGTTTAAAACCATGGAGGAAGAAATATTCGGACCTGTATTGACTGTTTATATTTATGAAGATGAAGATTTTATGCAGATGCTGTCATTGGTTAATGATACATCAGTTTATGGATTGACGGGTTCAATTTTTTCTAAGGACAGATATATAATTGAGCAAGCAGAAAGGATTCTTGTAAACACTGCCGGGAACTTTTACATAAATGACAGACCTACGGGTGCCGTTGTAGGACAGCAGCCCTTCGGAGGAGGAAGATTGTCGGGTACCAATGATAAGGCAGGTTCAAAGATAAATCTTTTACGCTGGGTTAATCCAAGAGTAACCAAGGAAAATTTAAAAAATTAATTATACAAAAAGCCCGTACGGGCTTTTTGCTATTATAAAATTCCAAATTTTATTTTCTTGCATGCACACATACAGCTTTGTGAACAGAAAAACTGACATAGCTGCACCGTGCTTCATATAATTAAGCATACAGCTCGGTATACAGTTTTCTCATTTTTTCACTTTCTCTCAGTATCTGCAGGGCGGTTTCAGCATGACCTTTGCAATAACCGTTTCCAACTATCATATTAATATCCTTGTATACTCCTTCAGCACCCAATGATGCCTTTGTAAAGTCAGTTGCCATACTGAAAAAGTAAACTGTTCCGCCTTCCTTAGCTGAGAGAATGGCTGCCATTTCACAGTTTTGTATATTAACATTTACGATAACCGTGTCGCAAAGCTCTCCGTTGGTTAGTTCCATTACTTTGTTATAAACTCCGATTCCGTCTGTTGCATCTGCAACAATATAATCATCTGCCAATTCAAGTTTTTTAACATTTTCCAGAGATTTATCACTATAATCCAAACATATTACTCTTCCGGACGGACAGGCCATCTTTTTAGCTTCATACAAGCAGAGCATTCCCGATTTTCCTGCTGCTCCAAGAATTAATACGGTCTGTCCTTCTTTTACAAGTTTCTGAGTTTGAGCCGGTGCCCCAGCTACATCAAGTACTGAAAGTGCAAGATTTTCCGGTATATCATCAGGTAATTTTGCATATAATCCGCTTTCGAATAATATTGCTTTTCCTTTTATATCAACTTGGTCAATATCTTTCCTTATTTCTAATATTTCATCAATGCGTAAAGGTGTCAAAGACAATGAAACTAATGTAGCAATTTTGTCTCCGACATTCAAATCTGTTTTACCTTCAAGAGCGGTTCCGATTTCTTCTACAATTCCTATAAGCATTCCTCCGGAGCCGGTTACGGGATTTTGGTGTTTCCCTCTTTCGTTAACAATATTCATCATTATTTCTTTGATTTTTTCTTCATTTCCTTCAGCTGATTTTGAAATTTGAGTAAAACTTGCTGCATCAATGTTTAGTGTTTTTACATTAATAAGAATTTCATTATCATAAATTTCCATATTGTTATCAATTTTTAATGCCGGCTGCGGTAATACACCCTTTGGCTCAATGACTCTATGCGTACCGAAAATATTTCCTTTTTTCATAATTTCCTCCTAATTATATATCGATTTAAAACTTAATATGTTTTAATAAATAACATATTATCGCATGCAATTACCATGCCAATTCATCAGATATAATAAAAAATTATGGGAACTCCCTGTGAGTGGTTATATTTTATTAATTTGTTAATAGTAAAATCATTAATTAATTTGACTTAAAATAAATCAAATGCCGAAATTTGGGCGTAAAAGTGCTTAAAATTGGGCAAAAAAATAAAGACAATATGTTTTAGCAATTATAGCATAAAACTATATTTTTACTTCCGGAAAGATATACAAAAAATGAGTTTTGCTCTTTGAGGGAAAAGTAAAACAACCTAATAAATAGAAATTTACAGGGAAGGATGTTAATATTATTATTTATTTAAGATATAAGTCGATTTGGGAAATTTATTTCATACTTCGGTCAAGTTGTCTTGACTGAACACCTATTTAATAGTAGAATAATTATGAAAAAGATGAAAAAATATAAGGAGAAAAATATGAAGCCAACAATAAATCCTAATATTTCCATTATAGGAGTTGCACTTGATCTTGGAGCAGGAACTCCCGGAGTAAGCTTAGGACCTTCTGCAATACGATATGCGGGGGTTATTGAAAAACTTATGAAAATCGGATATGATGTCAAAGATGAAGGAGATATTTTAGCTAACAAGCCTATCAGCCCGTTAACTGACGGAGTCAAGCTGAGATTCTTAGATGAAGTTACGAGGGTTAATACTGAATTGTGCGACAAAGTATCTAAAATTATGGATGAAGGAAGATTTCCCTTAGTTCTTGGAGGAGATCACAGTATTGCTATAGGAACAATTTCCGGTGTTTCACAGCACAAGAAAAATCTTGGAGTAATTTGGTTTGATGCACATGGAGATATAAACACCGAAGAAACTTCCCCAAGCGGAAATATTCACGGAATGCCTGTTGCCGCATGTTTAGGGTTTGGTCATGAAAGACTTACTTCCATCGGAGGAAGTTATAAAAAGCTACAGCCTGATAAATTAGTTTACATCGGTTGCAGAGATTTGGATGCGGGTGAAAGGAAGTTTCTTAAGGAACTGGGCATTACCGTTTTTACAATGCACGAAGTAGACAGATACGGAATGACGGATGTAATAGATCAAGCAATAAAAATTGCGGGAGAAGGAACGGACGGAATTCATGTCAGCTTTGACCTTGATAGTTTAGATCCTACATATGTTCAAGGAACAGGAACAAGGGTACCTGGAGGTCTCACGTACAGAGAAGGCAATTTAGCGTTGGAAATGATTGCTTTGTCAGAGAAGTTGGTAAGTGCGGAGTTTGTCGAAGTAAATCCTATAATAGACTACAAAAATGCAACAGCAAAGACTGCGGTATCATTAATTGGGTCATTGCTTGGAGAATGGCTGATATAAACACCTGACCTGACTGCGTAGGCAGCTTGTTTATCCGGAAAAAATAAACAGTCTTAAATGTATTTATTACATTGAGACTGTTTATTTTATTTTAAAATTGACAGCAGTATAAGGTTATTCCCTAAATTCGTGCCTTAGACGTCAACTTCTTTTTAAAACTTGTTATTTTGATAAGCGCAAATGCTTAAAAAGTTAAGAGTTGATAAAATTCGGTAAAGGCATGTAACCGAAACTATTGAAGTTTTATTTTTCCGTCATTTAAAATAAAGAAATTGTTGAATATACCTAATACTCTGTAATTGTCAACCGCTTCCGAAGTGTACAAGCTGTAAACTTTGTAGTCTTCTCTCATAACAGAAACATCCGCTATGAAACCGGATACAACACCAACAACCGATTTTCCTATTTCAGTGGACGCTTCCGCATCCCCGGATAATTTAGACTTGTACCATTCTTTGTAATCTTCATAGCTTGGATTTGTCGAAAACCCAATTAATCCTACTACCAATACTATAGCAATAACTATCATTATTCCTTTCATAAAGCACTCCTTTAAAAAATGTTATTAATATTATCTGTAGAAATGCCTAATTTATACCAAAAATATAGAAGAATGTAAAAAAATAGTTAATTCTTTTATATAAATTCAAAAATCAATGGCATTTATATGGTTTTTGTTATAAAATTAATATAGGTAAATCCGTTTGCGGAAATATTTTAAAGGAGAAATATATCATGGTTTATTCTAATGATGATGCAATTCAAATATTAGACGAAGAACTTAGATATTTAAAGCTTTTATCCAAACAATACCCAACCATTGCTTCTGCATGTACAGAAATTATAAACTTACAAGCAATATTAAATCTTCCTAAAGGTACGGAACATTTCCTTTCTGATATTCATGGGGAATATGAATCTTTTAATCATGTGCTTAGAAACGGTTCGGGTAATATCAAACGAAAAATCAGAGAGGTTTATGGGGATATAATGAGTGAAAAGGAAATTAAAAGCCTTGCCACGCTAATTTATTATCCTGAGAAAAAGTTAGAAATAATTCATAAAGAAGAGGAAAACATAGATGACTGGTTTAGGATTACCATTTACAGACTTGTGGTAATCAGCAGGAAAGCAGCCTTTAAATATACTCGAATGAAGGTTAGAAAGGCTCTTCCGAAAGAATTTGCATACATAATTGAAGAACTTATGCATAAAGGTCCAGAAGAAGATAAGGAAGAATATTACAGTGAGATAATAAACACAATAATAAGAATAGGAAGAGCTGATGAGTTTATAATTGCAATGGCAAAACTTATTCAAAGATTGGTAATTGACAGACTTCACATTGTAGGCGATATTTTTGACAGAGGTCCCGGTGCCGACATTGTAATGGATACCATTATGAATTATCATACCGTGGATATCCAATGGGGAAATCATGATGCATTGTGGATGGGTGCGGCATCCGGCAGTGAAGCATGTATAGCAACAGTAATCAGAATATGTGCCAGGTATGCAAATTTAGACACAATAGAAGACGGATATGGCATAAATATATTGCCCTTAGCAACCTTTGCTTTGGATTATTACGGTGATGACGAATGTATTCAGTTCAGTCCTAAGGTTGAAAGCGACATTGTTTATTCGGATAAGGATTTAAAGCTTATTGCTAAAATGCATAAGGCTATTTCCATAATACAATTCAAGTTAGAAGGTCAAATAATAAAAAGACGTCCTCATTTCGGGATGGAAGACAGATTATTGTTGGATAAAATAAATTATGAAGAAGGAACAATAAATATAAACGGAAAAATATATCAATTGAATGATAAAAAATTTCCCACTGTTGACCCTAAAAATCCCTATGCTCTTAGCACGGAAGAAGAAGAATTGATTGAAAAATTGAAATCCTCTTTCCTAAACAGTGAAAAGTTACAAAAGCATATTAGATTTTTATTGACGAACGGCAGCATGTATTTGAAGTTTAACTCAAATCTCCTGTACCACGGATGCATTCCGGTTAACGAGGATGGTACGTTCAAGAAGGTACAAATAGGTTCCTCGGGTAAATCATACAGCGGCAAGGCTTTCTTTGACAGACTTGAGATCTTAGTAAGAGAAGGATATTTTCATAAAAACAACCCGGAAGCTAAACAATATGGCATGGATATTACCTGGTATTTGTGGACGGGTGCTGACTCTCCCTTGTTCGGCAAGGATAAAATGACTACCTTTGAAAGATATTTCATAGACGACAAGGAAACCCACAAAGAAAAGAAAAGCTACTATTTTAAATTAGAAGACAATGAAGATATGTGCAGAAGAATTTTCGTGGAATTCGGTTTAAATCCCGAATGTTCTCACATCATTAACGGTCATGTGCCCGTTAAAAGCAAAAGCGGTGAAAGCCCGATAAAAGCAAACGGAAAACTGATAGTCATTGACGGAGGCTTTTCAAGAGCATATCAGAGTACCACGGGTATTGCAGGATATACTCTCATATATAATTCCTACGGGCTTCTCTTGGTATCCCATGATCCTTTTGAATCCACGCAAAAAGCCATAGAAGAGGAAAATGACATACATTCTACAATTATGGTGTTAGAAAAAGAAGTAGAAAGAAAAAGAGTTAAAGATACCGATGCGGGAGAAGTGATGAAAACTCAGATAAGGGATTTGGAAATGCTTTTAGATGCATACAGATTAGGCTTCATAAAGGAACAGGAATAATTAATATTGATAAGAACCCTTCAAGTTATTAATGAATTTGAAGGGCTTTTTTTGTTGTATAAAATCATATATCAATCATAAAGACATTTTTCATTCATACTTTATAAAAAGATATAAAAAGGTATGGTGATTGAATGTCTTCTTTTTATTTTAGTATTACACAAAACTTTTTAATAGCTTTCGGAGTGGTAATAGGGGCAAGCTTGTTTTCGGGATTAGGAGCCATAATAACCGATAATCCGCCCTTTAAAGTTATGACGGATGTTGCAGGTTCAATTAAGATATGGGCTATAGCCGCATCCTTGGGAGGCACATTTTCATCCTTTGCAATGATTGAAAAAGGATTATTTGAAGGTGAAATAAAAACATTGATAAAACAAGCATTTTATATTTTGATTTCATTAACCGGAGCAAATGTGGGATATGAATTTATCAGGCTTCTTCAAAGGTGCGGAGCCATATGGGGGAAATGATGAAAGCAAAAGATGCTAAATATAAAAATGCTACCTGCTATAAATTCAGTATTTGCTTTATAGCAGGATTGTTATGGGGAACTGTGATTGGTTCTTTGAGCATAAGTGTGTTAGTGGGGTATAGAATGGATGCTTTTCATGAAAAAATAGCATATTTGGAGCATACAATCGCAGATAAGGATGAAAAGTTGAGCAAATTGGAAAAATCAATAAATAATGCAGATGTAGTTCTTAAGGATATATATATAATACTTGAATTTAATAATTTAAGCGTGGAGCAAATAGACCAGATAGACAATATTGAAATTGAAAAAGCAATAAAAGAAAAATATGCATCATCTTTGGGTAAAGAAATTAAAAGTCTTGATGCAGATATATTGGTGCAGGTTATAGATAAAAGGATATTAAAATTGAATAGCTCAGAGTACCAATTAACTGTCAAAAAACTTGTACTGTCTGATATTCTAAAGCTGTGGGTAGAAGTATCTTCATTGGAAGTGACCTCATAAGGTTTGGGAATTATATTAAATTTTAATGTAATATTAATGTTTGTCATGTATATTTTTATGGTATAATGTAAAAAAAAGAAATAAAGAGGTGGATTATGAAAATAAAATACTTTAAATGGCCAATTTTTATTTCATTGTTATTAATAATTACTTTGATTAAATATTCTGCACCGGAGGTTTTCGCCGAAAGTCCCATTAAGCTGATAATAGACGGCAAGAAGATTACTTCTGATGTAGACCCCTATATAAGCAATGACAGAACATTAGTGCCGATAAGAGTAATTGCGGAAGAGTTGGATTCAGTTGTTGATTGGGATAATGAAAACAGAGCCGTTCATATTTCTAAGGAAAATATTCACATACTACTTAGAATTGACAGTAACTTAGTTGAATATTCAAATGATAATGAAACTACTTATACTATGATCGATGTGGCCCCTCAAATAAAAGAAGACCGCACCTTTGTTCCGATTCGTTTAATAAGCAATGCTTTAGGCGTGGGGATAGAATGGAACAATGATGAAAGGGCGGTATATATAAATTCATCACAAAGCTCGGAAGTTACGCCATTTTTTGATGTAAAAATTTCATCGGTAAAAGCCGGACAAACTATTACCGGAACAACTGATTTGCATACGACAGCTTCAAATGGGGCACCTGCCGGAGCTAAAGAAATAAAATACCTGCTTTTGGACAGTAATACTGCAAAAGGATTTGTAGTTGCGGGAGGAACGGACTTAACAAAAAATTATGAATGGGTTCCTGCCATGGAAGATAACGGGTCGAAAATCCTTGTGTCAGCTTTTTATGATGCACAGGGCAAATTTTTAGCGGGTGATTCGATACCTGTTACTGTTAAAATTAATCCTCAGATAAAATTAAACGGTTTAATTGAAGGTCAGCTAATTACAGCCGATAAGGTACCCTTAAGCACAACATTGAACTTTTCGGCGGCTTATGTAACATATGAAATGATAAATCCTGATAACGGATCTACATATGTTTCCCCTGGTATAGACCCGGAGCTGCCATTCAATATGATACCCGTAATGGAAGATAACGGCAATATGTCTGTAAGGGTTATTGCATATGACACAAAGGGAAATGCATATGAAGGAAATTACGTTAATGTCGGAATAGATGTTGGCAGTTATCTTAATTTAGGCGGAGTTAAACAGGGACAATCAATTGACGGCTCCGTAACTCTTTTGGCTCATAGGAACTTCAATGTAACTGATACGGAATATTTTATTATTGACAATACAACCGGTGCGGAAACACTGTTATTTAAAGCTGGCTACGGTTCATACACCTGGTTTCCAGGTCCCGAAGATGCAGGCAGCAAGGATTTGTATGTAAAGGTAATAGATACAGCCGGCAACACTCATATAAGCGACAGAGTCACAGTTAATGTAACAGGCAATCCAAAGCTTCTTTTACAGGGAGTGGGACCGGGACAAGTTTTAACTTCGACGGCTAACTTAAATGTGAAAACCAATGTTAAATTAGACAGCATCAAATATATTCTCACAAATACCAAGACAGGGCAGTCAGGAGTAATTGCCGAAGGCAGTACAGCAGCCTTTACTCCGGAAAAGGGAGATGACGGCTCATGGAGTTTAAGAGCTGAAGGAACATACGGCGGAAAGACAATTAAAACAGAAGGTGTTAATTTTACAATTTATACAGGCGAATTATACTCGTCTAAGCCTGTAATCGAAAAAGATTTGTATTTGGACTTGGTTTCTGACTTGGCTGCAAGCACAAGAACAAAAACGGGAATGTCGGCAGCACTGCAGGTTGCACAGGCTATATTGGAAACAGGATGGGGACAAAGTGTGCCCGTGGACAAATATGACGGTAAATTTTCCTATAATATTTTTGGAATAAAGGGAGAAGGAACAAATGGTTCCGTAACCTCCAATACATGGGAAGAATATAACGGTGTTGCTTTTAGAATTGATGCCGAATTCAGAGCATACAACAACGAAAAAGAAAGCTGGCAGGATCACAAGGACCTATTGCTTACAAGAGAAAGATATGCGCCGTTCAGGGAGGCAATGTACGACAGCACAAAAGGAGCCTGGGAACTGAAAAGATGCGGTTATGCCACAGATTCACAATATGCAATCAAGCTGATAGACATTATAAACAGGTATGATTTAAAAGAATTAGATGAAGTAACAATTTAAATAAAAGCTCCTTCGCAGTTTCAGAGTGTTGACAAAGTAACTTCAGACATTGTCAGAGGTGTAGCGAAGAATCTCATAATTTCAATAAATGAGATTCTTCGCTATCGTCTTGGGATAAAGTAAATTGGACTTGTTAACAAACTGAAGCCGTAAGCGGAGCTTTTTTATTGTTAAGCCAATATATTTAGGGTATAATATAATTATGAAATTCGTGGACACTCCTCGCACAATCAGAGACTTTCCCTGAATAGGTAGGTGTGTACCCGAACATATTTAGGAGAATATATGAATAGAGTAGATAACAGATTAAATGATGAATTAAGACAGATTAAAATAACAAGAAATTACTTATTGCATCCGGAAGGCTCAGTTTTAATTGAGGTTGGCAAAACAAAAGTAATATGCACGGCAATGATTGAGGACAGGGTACCTCCATTCTTAAAAGGATCGGGAAAAGGTTGGGTATCGGCGGAATATTCAATGATACCGGGCTCTACGGGTGTAAGGAAATCCCGTGATGTCAACAAAGGAAAGATAGACGGCAGGTCTCAGGAAATACAAAGACTTATCGGCAGAAGCCTAAGGTCTGTAGTTGACTTGGAAGGCTTTGGAGAAAGAACCATGTGGATTGACTGCGATGTTATACAGGCAGACGGAGGAACAAGGACAGCCTCCGTTACGGGAGCATTTGTTGCCATGGCTGATGCATTTTATAAATTAAAGAATGATGAATTAATAGAAAAAGTTCCTGTTAAATCATTTATTTCTGCTGTGAGTGTAGGAATACTTAACGGTGAGGCAATACTTGACTTATGCTATGAAGAAGATTCAAAGGCAGAGGTTGATATGAACATTGTTATGACGGATGAAGGAAGGTTCGTGGAGGTCCAGGGTACGGGAGAAGAAGCTACATTTTCGCATGATGAATTGATGCAGTTAATTTCTCTTGCAAAAAAAGGATGCCATTACTTATATGAAATACAAAGAAATATATTAGGAGAAGAAATAAGCGGAGAAATAACAAATGAATAGAAGAATAATTTTATCCACCGGAAATGTACATAAGGTAAATGAAATAAAAGGTATATTAAAGGACATGCCATTTGAAGTGGTAACAAAAGATGATTTGGGATATCAGAACTTTGATGTGGTAGAAGACGGCAGCACATTGCAGGAAAATGCTTTTAAAAAGGCTGAAGAACTCCATAAGCTTACAAAAGGAATAGTCATCGCTGACGACACAGGTTTATATGTGGATGCATTAAACGGAGAACCTGGAGTTTTCTCTGCCAGGTATGCAGGTGAAAATGCAACGTATGCGGAAAATAATCAGCTTCTTTTAAATAAATTAAAGGATGTTTTGAAAGAAAAAAGAACAGCCCATTTTAAGACTGTTATTGCTGTTGTTTTGGAAGACGGAAGCAAGCTGATGGCAGAAGGAATTTGCAGAGGCAGCATAGCTTTTCGGCAAAGAGGCAACAGGGGCTTTGGATACGACCCCTTATTTGTGGTGGAAGGAACAGATAAAACATTTTCGGAAATGACAGATGAAGAAAAAAATAAAATCAGCCACAGGGCAAAAGCATTGATAAACTTAAAGAATAAATTGGAGGCAGCCATTGAAGATTCTGGTGATAAGCGATAGCCATAATGTTATTTTGGACTCTCAAATTGAGGAAATAAAAAAGGAAGGACAATTTGAACTGTTAATTCATTGCGGTGATAAATACAATGATGCAGATGAATTTGCAGAAAAACTTAATATTGAAAGGATATTAAAAGTTCCCGGTAACTGTGATTACAGCATTACAGGTATGCAACCCACAATAATTCAAGAAATTGAAGGCAAAAAATTCATAATAACCCACGGACATTTATTTTATGTGAAATTAAGCTTAAATCAACTGAAAGCTTTTGCCAAGAAAAACAAGGCAGATGTTGTTTTGTACGGTCATACCCACCAAGCTGAAAATGAAACAAAAGACAACATTATATTCTTTAATCCGGGAAGTACAATATTCCCAAAGGATGGGAAAGCAAGCTTCGGGATAATAGAAATCACGGAAGACAATATAAATGGAAGAATAGTAAGAATTAAAAATTAATAACTAATGATTAAAATGCTACAAGTTGTCATTTTGGAACATTAGAAATAATCTTATGTTTAACAAATAAAATTGTTAAGTGTTGTGTGATTAACACATGATAATTCTGAGTTCTATCACTGGGCTAAAGTGACACAAAATGGCTATAATTTTGGAAACTAAATAATTGAATATCAAGGTGATGAAATGATTAATATCGAAGGCTTAAAATTGAATAGTGTGGATTATATATTAATAGTTGATAAAGAATTTACTGTTGTATATAATACAAGATTCGACAAAAGAGTTAACTCTAATTTTAATTATATTGAAAGTAAAGGTTACCTTAACAGAAATTTATTTGAGATTTATCCGTCATTAAAAAAGGATGCATATTCATCATCAATTATCAGATGTATAACCACCGGAGAAGTAGTAGTCAAAAAACATCAAAAACATGAAGATTTTAACGGAAACTCATATTGCACGCACAATATTACAATTCCCTTAATAAGAGAAGGGAAAATTTTAGGAGCCGTAGAGCTTGTAAAAGATATCAAAACAATAGAAAATATTAATAATGATATTGATAAAACTAAAGTTTTAAATGAAGAAGAAATTTTTTTTGATAATATTATAAATGACACAAATAAATTTACATTTGATACTATAATTACAAATGATAATAGAATGTTAAGAGCTATTGATCAAGCAAGAAAAATAGCCGAAACTAAAAACCCAACACTTATATATGGTGAAACAGGAACAGGCAAAGAGGTTTTTGTACAAGCTACGATAAATTATAGTGGCATATCAAGAGATAAGCTTATAATACAAAACTGTGCCGCACTACCGCAAAACTTAGTAGAGTCAATTTTATTTGGAACATGCAGGGGGGCATACACAGGAGCTGAAAATAGGCGGGGCTTATTTGAGGAAGCTGATGGCGGAATAATTTTTTTAGATGAATTAAATTCTATTCCGTATGATGTTCAGGGAAAGCTTTTAAGAGTATTACAAGATGGAAGCTTTAGACCGGTGGGTTCAAACATACAAAAGAAAGTCGATGTTAAAATTATTGCTGCAATGAACGAAGACCCCTTAGAGGCTATAAAAAATCAACATTTAAGAAAAGATTTATTTTATAGGCTAAGCAACGGAATGATATTTCTACCTCCATTAAGAGAAAGAAAAAAAGATATATTACTTTTTACCGATTATTATATTAAAAAATATAATGAAATATACGGTAAGGAAATCATCGGAACTACAAAAGTCTTAGAAAACTTTTTTCAAAAATATAATTGGGAAGGAAATGTAAGAGAGTTAAAACATTTAATCGAATCAATGGTAAGTTTATCGGATTGTAAAATATTAGATGTACATCATCTTCCGGCTTATATGTATGATAGAATATTTAATAATAAAATAGCTAACAACAGTAGCACAGAAAGTGAAAAGAATATATTATTAAATTTAGATGATTATAATTTAAAGAGTATTTTAGAAGATAAGGAAAAGGAAGTAATAACACAGGTGCTGAAAATAACAAAGGGTAATAAGACTAAGGCAGGAAAGATATTGGGCATTCCAAGGCAAACATTAAAATATAAGATAGACAAATTAAACATTGGAAGCTGACAACAATCTGTCATATAGCCAAAAAACTGTCATACAATTCTCGAATAACGACAAAATTTAGTCGTTATTTTTATTATTAAAAATTGTTATTTAAATAACGTTGAAATTTCAAAGATTAAGAATTTGGCATATAAATTGCTATATAAGTTATTGTATTGCTTCAAATTATAGGGAAGGAGCTAAAAATGAATTTAGAGTTAAGAAAAATTCATATTGTGGATGTGGTTTTCAG
>ENA-UOOR01000441-UOOR01000441.1-fermentation-metagenome-genome-assembly--contig:-NODE-441-length-59396-cov-7.477865_pt1 | contig 59396 bp, 48 predicted proteins | sample MGYA00245780_ERZ724029 | MGnify/ENA primary metagenome ERZ724029 (study PRJEB28704, sample SAMN03018315) | fermentation metagenome | biome: anthropogenic terrestrial biome; feature: soil; material...
CTTGTGGTCCGCTTGCTTGTGGTCCGCTTGCTTGTGGTCCGCTTGCTTGTGGTCCACTTGCTTGTGGTCCACTTGCTTGTAGTTCACTTACTTGTGGTTCACTTGTCTGTAGTCCATTTTCTTGTAGTCCACTTGCCTGTAGTTCACTTGCTTGTAGCTCACTTGCCTGTGGCCCAACTTGCTTGTGGCTCACTTGCCTATAGTTCACTTGCCTGTGGGCAAAACTTGACCACAGGCAAGTAGGAATATCCGCTTTGACTATAAAATCAGACTTGTGTTTATAAAGCATAGGTCTGATTTTTCTTGTATTTTGTATATTTACGAAGGTATAAGAATCAAGAAATAAGGTAGTCTAACAGAAGTCGACGAAATATTTCCTGCCTAATGAAAATAATTAGGATTCTTGGAGAGTTATGATTGCACAAAATTAAATATATAACATATCTATATAGTAGTTGATATTCTGTTCTAATATATTTTATTTGAGCATATAATATGAGACATTTTTTATCAGTATTGTATATGGAACATATAAAACGTATTTGAAAAAATATCCATGCTAACTTTTAGTATGCTGATTTATGGCATGCTATCCTATAGAAAGGAGTAGTATATGAGTTTTGGCAATAATTCTTCAAATAAAAGATATCCTAACTCCCAAAAAGAAGTTAGTCCCAATAATGAAGATGGAATTATAAAATCGCAAAGTTACAATTCTCGAAATACAGGGCGCCAAAATTCCATATGTAATTCAGGCTCTTCGAATCCTTCACCTTGCGAAGGACCACCTGGCCCACCTGGACCACAAGGTCCAGTAGGACCAAGAGGTCCGGCAGGTACACAAGGTCCTCCCGGTGCAATAGGACCGGCAGGTCCACAAGGAGAACAAGGTCCAATTGGAGCAACGGGGGCAACGGGGGCAACCGGTTCACAAGGACCTCCAGGTGTGCCGGGACCACCGGGTCCACAAGGAGAACAAGGATCACCTGGTCCGGCAGGTGCACAAGGTCCAATGGGACCAGCAGGACCAGCAGGTGCAGCAGGTACACCGGGACCAGCCGGACCAGCAGGACCACAAGGTGAACCAGGTCCAATGGGACCACCCGGTCCCTCAGGCCCTGCAGGACCGCAAGGTCCACCGGGAGCTATTGGTCCGGTAGGTCCACAAGGAGAACAAGGTCAAACAGGAGCAACGGGGGCGACAGGGGCAACGGGTCCACAAGGACCGGTAGGTCCAGCAGGTCCACCGGGAGAAACAGGTCCAGCAGGTCTACAAGGACCACCTGGGGCAATAGGACCAGTAGGTCCATGCGGACCGCCGGGTCAGCCAGGTGAGCAAGGACCGCCAGGAGAAATGGGTCCAGCCGGACCACCCGGGGCAACAGGACCAGTAGGTCAGCCAGGTGAGCAAGGACCACCGGGAGAAATGGGTCCGGCAGGACCACCGGGAGCAACAGGTCCAGCAGGTCCATGCGGACCACCGGGAGGAATGGGTCCAGTAGGACCAGCCGGGCCACCGGGAAAAATGGGTCCAGTAGGTCCACCAGGACCACCCGGGGCAACAGGACCACAAGGTCCAGCCGGACCACCGGGAGCAACTGGTCCACAAGGTTCAGCAGGATCAACAAGTTTTGTCTACAGATTTAGCACAAATCCAAGAATAACAATTGGTGGCGGCGGTAATTTTGAGTTCCCGTCTGGAAATGTTCCTGCTGTACCCAAAGGAATTATATTGCCCAATGCGGCTCAAACCGTTTTGCAAGAGGCAGGAGTATATTTAGTAACGTTTATTGCTTACGTGGTTGGAGCTCTTCCTAATGTATCCATTAATTTAAATGAAGTTCCCGTTCCAGGAGGAACGGCAGGAGCATTAGCAACGACTAATGAAGTTGAAATATCTGCGTTGGTAGAAGTTAGAGAAGCTAATTTACCAGCAACCATTACAATATCTAATAATTCATTTGCAACAGTTAGTTTTCCAGTGCTTGCACCAGGAAGTATAGTTGATTCATTGACAATAATTAGAATATCCTAAAGTAAAATAAAAACTTTAACTATGTACTGTATAATAGTTCAGCAAAAATAATAAAAAGTTCAGTAACTAGCCCCTAACTATGGCTCTCTCTTCCATAGTTAGGGGCTAATTTATCAAGTCTGGTTTTGAAATTTGAACTTGTAAGTAATAGTTACAAGTTCGATTTTCATCTAATTAGCCTTCTTTGTAAATATTCCCTTATGTACTTTGTTATATTTTGCAGGAATTCGCGCTTATGTACATTTTGCATAAAAAGCATATTGAAAATTCATATAAATTATATTGACATTATTATAAAATAAAGGTAATATAAATTTAACATACTAGGATACTAGTTAAAAAACTGTTATTCAAAATATACTTTTTAAACTTACATACAAGATAGAATGAAATAATATTAGAATGAAGATATAAAGTTTGAAGAATCTAAGCAGTAAGGTTTCTGAGATTCTTCGCCTTTGGCTCAGAATGACAGTATAGGAAAATACGAAACTATGGAAAGACATTTGGAGGATAATATGGAAATGACATTACGCTGGTTTGGTAAAAATCACGACTCTGTTACATTAGAACAAATCAGACAAATACCTGGAGTTACAGGAGTTATCACTACTTTATACGATAGATTAGCTGGTGAAGCTTGGCCTATGGATGAAATCCTTAAAATGAAGGAAGAAGTAGAAGCAGCAGGACTTAAAGTTGCCGGTATCGAAAGTGTAAATATACATGACTCTATTAAAATTGGTACACCGGATAGAGAACAATATATCGAAAATTATATTACAACTTTGGAGAACTTAGGTAAAGCCAGTATTAATATGGTATGTTATAATTTCATGCCTGTATTTGACTGGACAAGATCTGATTTAGCAAAAGTAAGACCAGATGGTGCAACTGTGTTATCTTATAATCAGGATTTAATTAATAAAGTTGATCCAGTAGCTATGTTCAAGGAAATTGATTCAAATAGCAACGGATTTGTTATGCCTGGCTGGGAACCAGAAAGACTTGCTCATGTAAAAGAATTATTTAAAATGTACAAAGATGTAGATGATGAAAAATTATTCCATAATTTAATTTACTTCTTAAACAAAATTCGCCCAGTATGTGAAAAATACCATATTAAAATGGCAATTCATCCAGATGATCCTGCTTGGCCAGTATTTAATTTACCAAGAATCATTAATAACAAAGAGAATGTTTTAAGATTATTAAGCACGGTGGATGCTAAATTCAACGGCATTACATTGTGTACGGGTTCTTATGGCTCCAATCCCAAAAACGACATTCTTGATATCATTCATTCTACAGCAGGAAGAATTCATTTTGCACATGTTAGAAATATTAAGCATTTAGCACCAGGTAAATTTGATGAGGCAGCCCATTTATCCAGCGATGGTTCCTTAGATATGTATGAAATTATGAAAGCTTTATATGAAACTGGATTTAACGGTCCAGTTAGACCAGATCATGGACGTGCAATCTGGGGAGAAGTAGCAATGCCAGGTTACGGTTTATATGACCGTGCGTTAGGTGCTGCATATCTTAATGGTTTAGCTGAAGCAATTGAAAAAGCAGATAAAAGTAAACAATTCAGATCATTATAAAACCCATTTTGCCCTTAATTCATATATAGTAAAGCTCGTGTAAACGGGTATAATAAAATATCTGATGAAATGAAAAACTATGAACTAGTTAAATTAGTTGAAAAGGTTGGATATGTAGAGGGACTTCCAGTTGTAGTTGATCCTGGTATCATTAGACCAAAAGATTTCATAGACGAAGTAATTCATGTACGTATACCAAATCCATTTATGCCGGATACTCCTCAAAGAATTGCAACAGATACTTCACAAAAAAGTATCTTGACTAGGTTAAATTTTTATACTATCATGTATTTGGAGGGCATGTTATGAAAATCTTGGAGCGTAATGGGAAAGAAACAGCGCGTGAATATGCATTTCGTGTTATAAAAGAAAATATTATATCATTGGATCTTGAACCAGGCAGTATGGTAAGTGAGAATGTTTTGGCTGAAGAGATGGGGGTTAGCAGAACACCTGTCAGGGAGGCCTTTATTGAGTTGAGCAAATTGAAAATAATTGAAATTTATCCCCAAAAAGGAAGCTACATCTCTTTAATTGATAGTGATTTAGTAGAAGAAGCTAGTTTTGCACGTTTAGTATTGGAAAAAGCAATGGTGGATATAGCTTGTAATGTAGCAACAAATGAAGACTTGCTTAAATTAGAAGAAAATCTTAGATTGCAGGAATTTTATTTAGAACATCCTTTACAAGATAAGCAGCTACAGCAAGATAAGCAATTACAGCTAGATAATGAATTTCATGAAATGATTTTTGGTATTAGTAACAAGAAAATTATATACAATCTTTTAGGTGGTATTTTGACACACTTTGACCGTGTAAGAAGATTAAGCTTGAATATAATTAAGGATTCAAAAGTTATTTCTGATCACAAATTGTTATTAGAAGCAATTAAAGCTAAAGATAGCCAAACAGCGCAAGATATTATTACAAAACATCTATTGAGGTATAAAGTGGATGAGCAAGAACTAAGAGTGAAGTATCCTAGCTATTTTAAGAAGTAAATTTAAAGAATAAAGTTTAGTAAAATTATTTAGGCAGGAGTTTAAGCCCCTGCCTATTGCAAAGTGTAAAATAAACGGGCATAAAAAAGTGCTGCACCTTATTAAGTTTTATTTTCTGTATTTTTTAATTATGTCAGGTATATTTTGGACGGTAACATTATTATATATATCTTGATCAATTTTCATATTGGGAGAGGTTTTACATTTTTTTAAACAATTTTGAGTAACTAAAAGGAAAGTTCCATCTTTTGTAACTTTACCAGGTTTTATGTTTAGTTCCTTTTCTACTGCACTTAATATTTCTGCACCGCCTTTGGCACCACAACGGGGACCAGAGCATACGGTTATTTTATGTTTGAAATTTTCACCTTTTAAACTTGGTATTAATTTAACCAAAGTAGTTAAGGTAGGTAATTTAATCCCTAATTTATCCGAAATTCTTTGTAAAACATCTGATGGTAAATAATCAAATATTTCCTGAGTCTCATGTAACAACTGTTTTATTATTTCCTGATCCAAATTAATATTATCATAATTTTCTGAATAATAATTTAATAATTCTTCTAGTTTTGCATATTGTTCATCCATGGATTTATATATCTCCTTCCTATTTTTTTCTAAAGTATAACCTTTTTTCCAGATTTGTTCAACTGTTAATTCTGAGCGACAAGGTTTACCAAATGTGAATAGATAACAAAGCTTAGTACAAGCAGGTATTATCTTAGCTTGCAAGTATTCTAAAAGGAAACTGGAGGTATTTACAGATGAGGAAATCAAGATGTTTCACATAAAAAATGATTATCCCTAACCGCCTAAAGTAGTGGATAATCATTTTTCGCTAACACAGGGCAAACATACCAATGGGCATCGTATACTGTATATGAAAATCGGCAAGTATTTGGAAAGAATGGCACAGGGATAAAGCAAAGACCTAATTCGGATGGTTATGCGTGTTTTATAGTTGGGAAAAAGGGAAAGCAAATAGCCGTTAAAGCACATTGGATAGTAGGTGAATTGTTTATACCAAATCAAAGTGGGTTATCAGAATTAGACATTAAGGATTGTGACCGGATGAATCCGGCTGCATGGAATTTGGAAAGGGTAAGTCATCAAGAAAATGTTAGAAGAGCATGGGATACTCTGTTTTTATGCTTTAGGGAGACGTGAAATATAATTTATCTCTATACATTAAAAGTATGGTATAATTAGTCAGAACCAAAGGTTAACAATTTATTTTATTTATAATTCAAATAATTTGTAAAGAAAGAGAGTCCTGATATGAAGAATTGTCCATAAAAGATAGTGAAATATATTAAGGATGTGCTTTCCCATTATGGAAATTTATGCTTTTTGTAACGAGAAGATTCCAATTATACTTTGGAAAAAACTTCAATCTACGTTTCAAGGTTATATAATCAAATATTGAAAGGACTGATAAACATGGATGCTTCTAACAATTATAAAGAAATTTATCTAGCTGGAGGATGCTTCTGGGGTACCGAAAAATATTTATCCGGTATGAAGGGAGTTGTAAAAACGGATGTTGGCTATGCTAATGGAAATACTGAGAATCCTACGTATGAAGAAGTTTGCCACAATAATACGGGACATGCTGAAACAGTAAGAGTAATATACAATTCGAGTGTAATTAGCTTACCATTTATATTGGATTTATATTATGATGCAATTAACCCAATTTCCGTAAATCGTCAAGGAGGAGATGTGGGAACTCAATATCGTACAGGTATTTATTATGTAAATGAAGAAGATAAAGCAGTTATAGATAAGTCGATTCAGGAACTTCAAAAGAAGTATGATAAACCTATAGCCATTGAGGTTTTACCTTTAAAAAATTATTATCTGGCAGAAGAGTATCATCAAAAATATTTAGATAAGAATCCCAATGGATATTGCCATATTGGAAGGAATAAATTTGAAAAGGCTAAATTAGCTGTTGATACAACATTAAATTAAAGCTTTTTATAAAACTTGCATTAAAAAATTCTACAAGGAGTAGGAAAGGGCACTTTCCAAAGCTTTATATGTTTAAAAGGGAGAAGTGTTGACCCAATGTCATCAAGTTAACTTAATGACATTGGGTCAACACTTCTCCCTTTTTCTCTAATATGTTGAAATAATTCTGATATATTATGTATGGTATTTTGAATTCAGATTGAAATTAGTATAGTATATTTTTGCATAACTTTTTCCGAAGGTTTATTACTTTATATAATTAGAAAATAGATTTTATAAAATCATGAGTAAGCCTAAATAAAATTACAAAAGATAATTCTATCTGTAAATAAGCATCAAATAATTTATTAATTGATATTTGGAAGAAAGTGAGAAATGATATGTATTTGAGGGTATTTGATAGTGAAAGTTTTAATCTTAGAAATTATATTTTATTTACTCTAGCCCATAGCTGTATGCCCACTTTAATGAATATAAAACAAGCTAGTTTGATTCATTTTCAACGAAAATATATTAGCAATATAAATAGTTTTTTTACTATTTTTAGAGAAGAGCTTAATAAATTTGGATGTAGCTATGAAGTAATATATTATGATATTAGATCTTTGTACATTTTGATATATCAAGAAAGTCAACTGAGAATTTTACTGGGTAAATACAGTAACCATAGTATTTTGTTGGAAAATGGTTATGATGAAGCAATGAATTCTTTAGAGATGACTTTGGAAACTTTTAAATTACGTTATGAAAATCATATGAAATATAAAGCAGAATTTCCTCATGAACTAGGTCTTTTTTTAGGGTATCCTGTACTTGATGTAGAGGGGTTTATTCTTAATAATGGTCAGAATTATCTGATTAATGGTTATTGGAAAGTCTATTATAATGTAGAAAGTGCATTAGAACTATTTAACATATATTCTGGATTAAGAACTGATGCAGAAAAGCTGATTATGGAAGGAAGGGAGTTAACTGAAATCATATCAAATATGGATAATCAATAGAGTTATTATATATGATATCTTAAAAGTTTCTATACAATCCAATTACTTTTAAATAAAAAATGCCGCTTTAATAATTAAAGCGGAAACATTTTTTCTACTATTTCAATCCACATCCAACAATATTTGAATGATTCCTATAGCAAATTTCTATACTTGGCGCTCACTCATAGTTTCATCCGTCATTCATTATGTGGGAGTGTGGGTTGAAGTTATAAATCTATAAGGAAAGTTATTCAATTGGAAAATTAGTTGTAAAATTCTTAACAGTTTACTCAATTGACACAGATTTGTTATGATGTTATTATAATTGGGATTAATGAAATAGAAAAACAAGTATTACTTTTTATTTTGGTAGTACTTTCCTATAGAACGGTTCAATTTAGGAGGAATTATGTTAAATCAGTTTTCAAGAACAGAGCTTTTATTAGGCAATGAAGCTATGGAGAAATTAAGCAAATCACGTGTGGCCGTCTTTGGCATAGGTGGTGTTGGAGGGTTTACGGTTGAGGCTTTAGCCAGAAGTGGTGTTGGCACTTTTGATTTATTTGATGATGATAAAGTATGCTTAACAAATATTAACAGGCAGATTATAGCTACAAGAAAAACTATTGGTAAATACAAGGTAGAGGTTATGAAAGAGAGAATTCTTGATATTAACCCTAATGCAGTTGTAAATACACATCAAACATTTTATTCACCTGAAATAGCTGATCAGTATAATTTTTCAGAGTATACTTATATTGTAGATGCTATTGATACTGTAACAGCTAAAATAGAGCTGGTAATGAGGGCAAATCAAAGCAATGTTCCTATTATTAGCAGCATGGGTGCAGGTAATAAGTTAGATCCTACCATGTTTGAAGTAGCAGATATATATAAGACTTCCGTTTGTCCATTGGCTAAAGTAATGAGAAAAGAATTGCGAGTTAGAGGTATTAAAAAGTTAAAGGTGGTTTATTCAAAAGAATTACCAAGAAAGCCGCTAGAAGATATGTCTATTAGCTGTAAAAGCAATTGTATCTGTCCACCAGGAGCAGAAAGAAAATGTACAGACAGAAGAGCCATTCCCGGAAGTACGTCCTTTGTACCTTCGGTAGCTGGACTAATAATAGCAGGGGAAGTAATAAAGGATATAACAGGAGTTCGCTAGACAGAGGGGTTCATTAGACAAGAGTCCGCCAGACAGAGGGGTTCATTAGACAAGAGTCCGCTAGACAGGGGCTCACTAGGCAAGGGTTCATTAGACAAGAGTCCGCTAGACAGGAGCTCACTAGGCAAGGGTTCATTAGATAGAAGTTCGTTAGGTAGGAGTTCATTAGGCAGGAATTCCTTAGTTAGGGTTCGATAGACAGGTGTTTACTAGAAAATAATAAATTACCTCCCATGAGTTTCAGGTATTACATAGTTTTCAGATATTACTTAACCTAACCATGGGAGGTAACTTTTTTTGTCATTCTGAGCCTGAAAGGCGAAGAATCTTAGTAAAAATATAAAAATATAAAGTAAAAATATAAAGAATATGATTCACATTTCTTAAAGAGTTAAATCTGAATATCTCTCTTCTTAAATACACCCAAGGCCACTAATATAAATACAATACTAGAAATAATTGATACAATAATTACATTATTAATTGTAAATTGTAATGCTCGTGTTTCTTGTACAATAGTACCTGTAATGATTGCTTCAATGTTGGTGAAATGGAAGAATATATATGGCGAAAAGCTTCGATAAGTGGTTGACAGCATATATATAATGTTAGTTCCAAGTAAGGCCCCAATAGTAATAGTCATTGCAATTACGCTTGATTTTGAAATGGTTGAAATCATAAAGATAAAGGAAACCATTACAATAATAAAAATACCTTCTAATAAAAAGGCTTTCAATAAAAATTCTGAAAGAGGAATATAGCTAGCAGAATTAGGAATTTCTTTTAATACTTTTTGTCCAAATTCAACTACGAACTCATATTTAAAACCTGCTAATATTGGTCTGTTCAAACTACCAAAGCCTTTTACTACTCCTACACCAAAGCAGAAGAGCAGCTGTGTTACCATAATAAGTATGAGAGAACTGATAATCATAACAATATATTTACTTAATAATACTTTTACTCTGGTAACAGGTTGTATTAGTAAGAACTTTAAAGTTCCGGGATTGTATTCTGTAGATACGGAATCCGCATTAAATAGGATTAGTCCAAATGCAAGGAAACCAGAAGCAACTACAATTATGTTTAATAATAAATAGTTAAAGCCTTTGTTTAAGTTGGCTTCATCCAAAGGAATATTATGATTGATGTGAGTTTGAAGTCTATCAATATTTTTTTGTAAATTAGCTTTGTTATTTTCATCAGCTGTCTTATATTTCTCTTTTAAAGAATCCAGTTGTGTTTGGGCATCTTTTTTCCAGTCTATTTCACTTTCATTTATCATGGATTTTTTTAATTCGGCTAATGTAAGCTCCATGGAATTAAGACTTTCCTTTGCGGCATCAATTTCTTTTGCTTTGTCTTCTTTGGAAAGAGTTTCATCTTTTGCAATATTGTCTAAGTATTCTTTTTGGTATTTTATATTTTCCTCCATATTAGATATACGATATTTTGGAGAATTATATTTTAAATAGTTGTTTTCTGAAACTTCATTCACTGCAACAAAGACACCGGATAGGGCGATAAATAAGAAAAGGATTATATATGTTTTTTTCTTTGAAAATAGTTTTATGAATTCATTTTTTATTAATCCCATGAACATTAGCGTATTCCTCCTTTAATAACTTCAAGATATCTTTCTTCTAATTCCTTTAGATGCCTGGAGAAGGAATCTACTTCAATACCCTTATCAATCATATCTTTTAAAACTTTACTAGGTTTTTCGCCTTCAAGTTCAATTAGATATCCAGCTTCATTTTCTTTAACGGATACTATACCATTCATAGACTGTAACAGTTTTAATGTGTTTTCTTCTTTCTTTGTTTCTACAGTAAAATAAAGAGAATTGTGCACCATAGCCATGGACTCCACAGAGGTAATAACACCGGCCTCTATAAATGCAACGGTATCACATAGGTTTTGAATTTCACCCAGTATATGAGAAGATACAAATACGGCCATTCCTTTTTCTTTTGCCAGTTTTTTTAGAATATTTCGAAGTTCGATAATTCCATTAGGATCTAGTCCGTTGGTAGGTTCATCTAAAATCAATAGTTGTGGGTCGGATAAAAGTGCAGCAGCTAAGCCAAGTCTTTGTTTCATACCAAGTGAATACCTTTTCATCTTGTCCTTGATTCTGCCTTCTAATCCAACTAAATGAATTACTTCCCTAATTCTGTCTTTGGATATTCCTCTAATTCTTGCGATTTGCATAAGATTTTCGTAACCGGACAGATAACTGTAGAGTTCAGGATTTTCAACAACAGCTCCGATATGTTCTAATGCGGCTTCACGGTCTTTTCTTATATCAAATCCTAGAATATTAATTGTTCCATAATCCATAGATATTAGGTCTACCAGCATTTTTATAGTAGTTGTTTTGCCTGAGCCATTTGGTCCAAGAAAGCCGAAAATTTCTCCTTGATGAATGGTAAATGATATGTCTTTGATAATTTCAGCTTTACCAATTCTTTTTTTTAGATTCTTTACTTCTAATACAGTTTCCAATTTTACCTCGATTCTGGCGTGTTAGCCTTTACACCTTTTCAATTTGTTAACAGGAGTTCCATATATAGGTAACCCATTTTTATATTCTAACCATTTTATATGCAATTATCAACAGAGTTTGTAAATCTTAAGTATTTGTAAGCTAATATTAATTACTTAAATGAAATAGAGATAAAATTTTGACAATTTTAATAATTGAAACTAAATACTACTATTAAAAATTAAATTTTCCAGGTAAAAAATCGTTTTGGCAGTTTGGTTAAGATAATAATTCCCGCTGCCAGTAGAATCTACTTGTACATCTTTTGTGAGTGATATATTATAAAAGGAAGAGATAAGACAACCTTATTAAGTCCAAGAAAGCTAATATCTAATATTTAATGACAAGAGTTTACCACTTTTTTATGGTGAAGGAGTCAAAGCGGATATACCAACTTGCCGTTAGACAAGTTCTGCCGTTAGACAAGTTCTGCCCACAGGCAAGTTTATCCGTTTACGTACTTGTTCATAACCTCATTGCCACTATGTGGCATTTCAGCAAAAGTTTGAACGCCTGCTGAAACAGGCAAGTCCTATCCCTGTTCATGAAGTAGGAGTTGTCCATATATATGGAAGTGGGGGTTACCCACGTATACGGAAGCAGGGTTGTCACGTATACGGAAGCAGGGGGTGTCCATGTATACGGAAGTGGGGGGTTACCCACGTATATGTAAGCAGGAGTTACCCACGTATACGTGGGTAACCCTGCTTACAGAAGTAGAGGACTTCCCTGATAAGGTTTAATTCATATTTTTTAGAACATATTTTTATAATTAGTTACAAGGGAGGAAAAATAATTGAAATTACTACACATATCTGATTTACATATTGGTAAAAAGTTTCGAGAAACGGATTTTACGCCAGATCAGATTCACATATTAAATGAAGTTGTTGAAATAGTAGATACAGAGAAACCAGATGGGATTATTATAGCTGGTGATGTATATGATAGAAGTGTTCCGCCGGCTGTGGCAGTTAATGTATTTGACGATTTTATAACAAAATTGGAAATGCGAAATATTAATGTATTTATCATAAGTGGTAATCACGATTCACCGGAAAGGTTAAATTATGGTAAAGAGATTCTTGGGAAGAATAGAATTTATATAGCTGGAACCTTTAAAGGAGAACTGGAAAAAATAATTTTAGAAGATGAATATGGCACTATGAATATGTATTTGCTTCCCTATATCAAGCCTTCTATGGTTAGTAATTTTCATAAGGATTCCATTATAGATTCTTATGAAGCAGCGGCTAAGTTTGTAATTGATGCAGCTCATATTGACACTTCCGCTAGAAATATTCTTGCAGCCCATCAATTTGTAACCAATGCCGGGGTAGAGCCGGAAAAATCGGAATCAGAAGTACTATCTATTGGTGGGTTAGATAATATTGACGTATCTGTTTTTGAACCATTTGATTACGTTGCATTAGGGCATATTCACGGACCACAGAAAATAGGACGTGATACGGTTCGTTATTGCGGAACTCCATTAAAATATTCATTTTCTGAGTGCAATCATAAAAAGTCAGTTACCTGCGTCGAGATAAAAGAAAAAGGAAATATAACCATTACCCAGATTCCACTTCACCCCATAAGGGACATGAGAGTAATCAAGGATAAGCTGGAAAATCTTCTTCATGATTCCAAATACATAGGGAAGAATTGCGAAGATTATATTCATGCCATTATTACCGATGAAGAAGATATCTATGACCCCATTGGTAAATTACGTACTGTGTATCCTAATATTCTTTTATTAGAAGTTGAAAATGCCAAAACCAGTATCAATGAGAATTCAAAAAGTTCTGCTTCTGATGTGGAGAATAAAAGTCCTATGGATTTATTTGAGGAATTCTATAGGAATCAGAATAATGTGGATTTAACAGATAGTCAAAAGAAGATTATGTACGAAATATTTGAGGAATTGGGAGGTGATATAGATTGAAACCACTTAAATTAACACTAAGCGCATTTGGACCATATTCCGGCACTACAGTAGTAGACTTTGAAAATTTAGGAAGTTCGGGTTTGTTTTTAATCTCCGGGGATACTGGCTCCGGTAAAACAACTATATTTGATGCCATTGCCTATGCATTATTTGAAAAAACCAGCGGTCAGACCCGTGATATTAATTCCATTCGAAGTGACTTTGCACCCTTAGAAGTATTTACAGAAGTTACCTTAGAATTCTCCCATAAAGGACAAGTCTATATTATAAACCGCTATCCGGACCAGTTAAGAAAGAGTGAACGGGGAAAAGGATATGCAGAACAGAAAAAAGGTGCCTCTATTATTATGCCAGATGGTACTAAGATTGATAATAGAACACAGGTGAAATCTATTATTACCGATATTCTGGGGGGATTAGGATACGAGCAGTTCAAGCAGATTGCCTTAATTGCCCAGGGAGAATTCCTAGAGCTATTGCTGGCTGACAGTGATAAAAGAAATGATATTTTGCAGAAGGTATTTAATACAGAGTTTTATAAAAGAGTAGGCATAAAGCTAAGAGAAAAAGAAAATAAATTAAAAGACGAATGTGAGAATTTAGAAAAGAGTATTCTCCAATACATGGATGGAATAAAGTGTAACGAGGACTCTGAGAATTATTCTACAATCCTAGAATTAAAAAAGGCTAAAAATATTAATCTTGTAAATGAGGTCTTTGCAGCCTTAGAAAGCCTTATTATAGAGGATACAGATATTCAGACAGAGATTAACTCTAATATTAATAAATTGGAAAATGAAAAAGATAAGCTCATCAAAAGTGAGATGAAGGGAAAGGAATTAAATAAGGATTTAGAAGAAAAAGAAAAACTTCAAAAGGTAAAAATTGAGCTTGATAATAAAAAAGAAGAAATGAAAGTGCTGGAGGAAAAAGCAGTACTGGGTCAAAAAGCCCTTTCTCATGTTAAGCCTTTAGAAGATGCTAAATTAAGAGAACAAAATTATCTATTACAGCTGGATGCCAAAATATCCAAGAGTATTTTAGAAAAGGAGCAGCAGGAAGAACAGCTTGCATACAACAAGAAAGTATATGAGGAAGAAATCAGTAAAGAAGATATAAGAGAAAAATTAAACATTTATATCAATGACTTAACAGAAAAATTGCCAAAGTATGATAAGCTAAAAGAATTATCTGCAAACTTTAATGGGCTATTAGAGAAGGAAAAAGGAACAGATAAAAAGCTGCTATTATTTAATAAAAAAGCGGGAGAATTGGAGAAGCAAAGTAAGGGTTTAGAAGAAGAACTAATTCAGTTAAAGGACAGCCCCGTTCAGTATATGAATGAACTCAATGCTTTGGATAAGGAAAGAGCAGATAATAAACGGTTAGAAACAATATTGAAGGATATAGCTCGTTTACTTACCCTGGAGAATACCGTAGCTAAAAATCAAGAAATCTTTTTAACCTCTGAAAAACAGTTTGAACATTGGAATCAGGAGTATGAAAAGAAGCAAAAAGCTTTTTTAAGGGAACAGGCAGGAATTCTTGGAAAAAACTTGGAAGAAGGGCAACCCTGTCCTGTATGCGGCTCTCAACATCATCCCAATATTACAAAGTGTGAGTCGGAAGCACCCTCTGAGGCAGAGCTTAAGAAATTAAAAGAAAAAAGGAATTTATGTAATGATAAGCTGCAGCAAGCCACCATAGCGGCTCGTGAGTCCAAAAAAGAATTAGAGACCAGTTACCATTTATTAATAAATGCTATAGAGGAATTCTATCATTTTGATATGGAGCCCAAGATTAGTGATATAGAAACGGTAATCCGAAAGATAAATTGCGGGAAAGAAGAACATATTACGCAAATTGAAAATAAAGTGGCACAACTAAAGAAACAATATGAAAGAAAAGAACTATGTGAAAGAGAAATCAGTCAAGTTCATGAAGCTATTAGTGCTAATAGTATCCACTTAGAACAAGTAAAAGAACTTAAAAATTCTATATCAATGTCTATTAGCTCCTGTAAAAAAGACATAGATTATATTTCAAAAGATTTAGAATATGATTCTTTAGAAAAAGCCAATGAAATAATTGCAGAGAAGAAATCCAAATTGCAAGAATTAAGAGACAAATTAGTAACGGCTGAGAAGAATTATCATGATATAGAGACTAAGTTAAAAACAACTATAGGTTTAATTGGGGAATTTAAGAGCCAAAAAGAAACTGCACAAAGTTCCTTTGAGCAATTTTCAAAAGAGTATTTGCAGAAAATAAAAGAAGTAGGTTTAAAGAATGAAGCATTTTACAAAGAAAATTTACTAAAGCAAGAACAAATTGATGAGATTGCCAACCAGTGTAGAAAATATGAGCTAACTAACCGGGAAATCAAAGCCCAGCTTGATAAGTTAAAAGAGAAAACTTATGGAAAAGAGCCTGTGGATGTGGAATCCATTGAAAAAAGTATTCAAGAAATTAAATCTAACAAAAATGTGCTGGATAAATCCTCAAAAGAAATACAAAACCGTATTATGGTTAATAAAAGTGCCCTTTCTAATATGAAAGAAGTTGAAAAACTGAGACTTGAAAAAAGCGAAGCATTTCTGGATATAAGTGCAATGTCAAAAACCGCTAATGGAAGACTTGAAGGAAAACAAAAGATTACATTTGAAACCTACGTACAAGCTGCATATTTTATAAAGATAGTGGCACAAGCCAATAAAAGATTCTATGAAATGTCCGGGAAACGTTACAAGTTATTACGTAAGGAAGAGGGCAATATTCAAAGCTTTACAGGACTTGAACTTAATGTATATGATACCTGGACTGGTAAAATACGCAGTGTGAAATCTTTATCCGGAGGAGAATCCTTTTTGGCTGCATTATCCTTAGCCTTAGGGTTTGCCGATATTATTCACAATTATTCTGGTGGTATCCAGATTGATACTATGTTTGTTGATGAAGGCTTTGGCTCTTTAGACAGTGAAGCTTTGGAACAATCCATTTCTATATTAACTACTTTAACAAACGGAAATCGATTAGTAGGGATTATTTCTCATGTGAATGAACTGAAAGAAAGAATTGACAAGCAGATTATTGTCAAGAAGGATATTAAGGGAAGTTATATTGAGAAGATGGTATATTAGATAGTAGGGTTGTCATTCTGAGCCGTAAGGCGAAGAATCCCATCCTGTTGAGATTCTTCGCCTTACGGCTCAGAATGACAATGCAGTAATGTACTCAGAATGCCAAAATAGCAACGCACTCAGAATGGCAAAATAGCAACACGCTCAGAATGCCCAAAACATAACCGGAGGTATTATGGAAATCGAAAGGAAATTTCAAATTACTAAGTTGCCAGAACACCTGGAACAATATAAAAAGAAAGAAATCCAGCAGGGATATTTATGCATGGATCCGGTCATACGTATACGCAAAAGTAATGATAATTATATTTTAACCTACAAATCAAGAATTGGAATGGTTGAAAAAAACGATGAAATAGCACTTACTTGCCAAGAGGTTGAATTAGCACTTACCAAAGAATCTTATGAACATATGAAAGAAAAGATAGATGGTAATTTGATTCTCAAAACTCGTTATCTGGTACCATTAGAAGGGGGATTAACTGCAGAGGTAGATGTGTTTCATGAAAAATTGGAAGGACTTCAATTCGTGGAAGTAGAATTCACTAGTGAAGAAGAAGCAGGTAAGTTTAAACTTCCAAGCTGGTTTGGAAAAGATGTATCCTTTGACAAAAGATATAAAAATAATTATTTGGCATTTATAAACAGTTATGAAGAATTGCATTTATAATCTAAACAGTTATAAGCAAGTAGCGTAAATGGATGAACCTGCCTGTGGGTAGTATTTTCCTGATGGCAGAACTTGCCTAACAGCAGAACTTGCCTGACGAGGCACACGCAAAGCATTAGTTCTGTAAACATAATAGGAACTTGCCTAACAGCAGAACTTGCCTGACGGCTGAACTCGCCTGGCGCAAGTTGGAATATCCCCTTTAACCTTAAGAACTTATATTGTTAATAAATTTATGGTTTAATGATGTAATAGAAGCTTTTACAGAAAATGCATAGTATTCTAGGTTTATATACTGGATTTTTTATTTATTGTGTTTTATAATAATAATGTAAAGCTAATAAATGATAAAAGTAAAAAAGCACTATATGGAGGAATCAGAATGTATAAAATCGTGAAAAAAGAGACTTTAGCACCGAATATATATCTTATGGATATAGAAGCACCTAGAGTTGCCAAATCCTGTAATCCAGGTCAATTTGTCATTGTAAAAATGGATGAAAAAGGTGAAAGAATTCCGTTAACCATATGTGATTACGACAGAAGTATGGGAACGGTTACAATCGTATTTCAAGCTTTGGGAACTTCTACCAAGAGAATGGCTGAATATGAAGTTGGGGAGAGCTATCGGGATTTCTCTGGCCCTCTGGGTTGCAAATCTGAATTAGTAGATGAATCAGATGAAGAACTAAAAAAGAAACATATTCTATTTGTTGCAGGAGGAGTAGGAACTGCACCGGTCTATCCTCAGGTTAAAATGATGAAAGAACGTGGAATTGATGTGGATTGTGTTATAGGTGCAAGAAACAAAGACTTAATCATTCTAGAAGGTGAAATGAAAAAAGTAGCTAAGAATGTTTATGTTACAACAGATGACGGCTCCTATGGAATGAAAGGAAATGTAAATGACTGTATTAAGGATTTGGTACAAAATCAGGGCAAATCCTATGACCTTGTAGTTGCAATTGGTCCAGTTATTATGATGAAATTTGTGTGTATCTTAACAAAAGAATTAGGAATCAAAACTATTGTAAGTATGAATCCAATTATGGTAGATGGAACAGGCATGTGCGGGGCATGTCGACTAACTGTTGGAAATGAAGTTAAATTTGCTTGTGTTGATGGACCTGAATTCGATGGACATTTAGTTGATTTTGACGAGTCTATGAAGAGACAACAAATGTATAGAACAGAAGAAGGAAGAGCAATTCTTAAAGAAAGAGAAGGGGATACCCATAAAAACGGTGGCTGTGGCTGCAGTGATAACTAGGTTTGAGTTATATTTTTAAGATATGTATCATAAAGATTTTAAAACAATCTTTAAAACGATTTTATATAGAAAAGGAAATATAGATAGAATAGAAATATAAATAGAATAAGAAATATAGGCAGAATAAGAAATATAGATATAATAGGAAATATAGATAGAAAAAATAAACCAACGATATTAAAAATTGGGATATCTGTTGAAACAATATGGAGACTATATTTATAAAACGTAGAAAAGAGGAAGATTATGGATGTATTAAAGAAAGTTCCAGTAAGAGAACAGGATCCTAAAGTTAGGGCAACTAACTTTGATGAAGTATGTTTAGGTTACAATATAGAAGAAGCAAAAGAAGAAGCTAGCAGATGTATTAATTGTAAGAATCCAAAATGTGTAGGGGGATGCCCTGTATCCATTGACATACCTGGCTTTATAAAAGAAGTGAAAGATGGCAATATTGAAGAAGCTGCAAAAATAATTAGTCAATATTCAGCACTTCCAGCTGTATGTGGACGTGTATGCCCTCAGGAAACTCAGTGTGAACAAAGATGTATCCGTGGAATCAAAGGGGAACCAGTATCCATTGGTAAATTGGAGCGTTTTGTTGCAGACTGGTCAAGAGAAAATAATATAAAACCGGAACAACCTAAAGAAACTAATGGTAAAAAGGTAGCTGTCATTGGTTCCGGACCTGCTGGTCTTACTTGTGCCGGCGATTTAGCAAAACTTGGTTATGATGTAACTATATTTGAAGCACTTCATGAACCGGGTGGCGTATTGGTTTATGGTATACCAGAATTTCGTTTACCAAAAGATACTGTTGTAAAAACAGAAATTGATAATGTAAAAGCTCTAGGTGTAAAAATAGAAACCAATGTGGTAATAGGAAAATCCACTACTATAGATGAATTAATGGAAGAAGAGGGATTTCAGGCAGTATTCGTTGGTTCTGGTGCAGGACTTCCAAAATTCATGGGAATACCAGGGGAAAATGCTAACGGTGTATTTTCTGCTAATGAATACTTAACAAGAAATAATTTAATGAAAGCCTTTGATGAAAGTTACGATACTCCCATTGCAAGAGGTAAAAAGGTAGCTGTAGTTGGCGGTGGTAATGTTGCCATGGATGCTGCCAGAACAGCCCTAAGACTTGGTGCAGAAGTATATGTTATATATAGAAGAAGTGAAGCAGAATTACCTGCCAGGGTAGAAGAAGTTCATCATGCAAAAGAAGAAGGTGTAATCTTTAAGTTATTAACCAATCCTACGGAAATACTTGTAGATGAAAAGGGCTGGGTAAAAGGAATAAAATGCATAGAAATGGAACTTGGTGAACCAGATGCTTCCGGAAGAAGAAAACCAATAGAAAAGCCAAACTCTGAATTTGAAATAGAATTGGATACGGTAATCATGTCATTAGGTACCAGACCTAATCCGCTGATTTCCTCAACAACATCCGGTCTTGACACAGATAAGAGAAGGTGTATTATTGCCAGTGAAGAAACCGGACAAACTTCAAAAGAAGGTGTCTTTGCCGGGGGAGATGCTGTAACAGGAGCAGCAACCGTTATTCTGGCTATGGGTGCAGGTAAAGCTGCAGCAAAAGGCATACACGAATATTTATGTAACAAATAAATATAAATGAATGATAAACCCGTTGGTTTAAAAAAGATTGCCTTAATCCCTAATTGTGGTATAATATAATCATGATAAAAGTTCTTTCCTTTTTTAATTGGTGGGTAGGACAGAATGTTTGGGGTGCATTAAGATGCAAATATTGAACAAATTTATATTTAACATGGATTTTGTTATTTTTAATACAACCAAAGATATGGTTAATATAGAAACACTTGAGAATAATCAGGTATATGTAGTAAATCGTACAATTGGAAATATTATAATACTAGTAGCTTTTATTATAGTTCTTCTATTAATTAGCTTATTTCTATATGCAAGAAAACGCGCTAGCAGCGAAAAAGCTGCGTTAGAAAATAATCAACAACTAATGGATGATTATAATGAATTAGAGCAGGCATTTGAAGAGATGACCATATCCAACAATCAATTAACTGCAAAAAACGAAGAATTAAAGAAAAACCAGGAATTAATAAAGAAGTTGGCATATACGGATCAGCTGACAGGGCTGCCAAATCGCCTATCTTTTTCAGATGTGCTGGATGGTGTAATGCTGACTTTAAGAAATGAAGAAGTTATAGCACTTATGATTATTGATTTAGATAATTTTAAAATCATTAATGATACACTAGGTCACTCCTATGGCGACGAATTATTAATTGATGTTACCCATCGCTTAAAACAGGCTATAGATGAAAATGATTTTCTCGCCCGCTTAGGAGGGGATGAGTTTTGTATATTAACTCAAAACCTGGAAGATGTTGGTGTTTATGAAGCTAAGGTAAAGAAGATTCAAAAAGTATTCTCTTATCCATTTGTATTGGCAATGAAAGAATATTTTGTTACAGTAAGCATCGGTATTACCTTTGCCCCCAAGGATGGTAAGACAACTGGGGCATTGATTAAAAATATGGATTCTGCAATGTATGCTGCAAAGGATAGCGGAAAGAATACATATAGCTATTTTAATGATTCTATGAAGGAAAAATTGATGGAGAAAATCCAACTTCAATCAGAACTTAGAAAAGCGATTGAGAATAGAGAGTTTGCTGTATATTACCAGCCTCAGGTAGATCTGAATACCAATAAAATAGTTGGTTTCGAGGCCTTACTTCGTTGGATGCATCCTACCAAAGGAATTATCATGCCAAATGATTTTATCCCACTTGCAGAAGAAACTGGTCTAATTGTTCAGATTGGAGCCTGGGTATTATCAGAAGCCTGTAAGCAGTTAAAAATTTGGGAAGAAGAGGGATTTGACAAACTTACCATGGCGGTAAATTTATCGGCTCGTCAATTTAAGGATGAAGAATTATTGAACACCATTCAAACAATCTTTGAAGAGAACAATATGAAGCCAAATCATCTTGAATTAGAAATAACAGAAGCTATTGCGTTAAGTGATTTAGAATATACGGTTAAAACCATTAGTAAGTTAAAAACAATGGGAATATCCTTCTCCCTTGATGACTTTGGAACGGGTTATTCCTCTATGAATTACTTAAAAACTCTGCCAATTCATAATGTAAAGATTGATAAAAGTTTCTTAGATGCAGTTGTCGATAGTAACCAAGACCAAAAAATCGTCGAAACCATTATATCATTAGCCCGGTCATTAAATTTTGATGTAATAGCAGAAGGCGTTGAGCAACATGAACAGGAAACTTTCTTAAAGAATGCAAAATGTAATAAGGTTCAAGGTTATCTTTATAGTGAACCGGTACCTAAGGAGCAGGCAGAAAATTTATTAAGAAATATTAATTTGATGTAACTGTTATATAAAAGACCACTGAAACATCTGAAATATTATAAAAGAGAGTATTCAGTGGTCTTCTTTAATTTTTGTTAGGAGTTAACAGTGAAAAATATGAGAATTAAAAAGAAAACGGAATTAAAAATCTTATTTATACTCATAGAACTCATTCTTTATGGGACCTTCATGTATTTGGATATCCTTGCTAACTATGGAGCTAATCTATCTATATATATAAAATTCTTTAGCATATTTTTGTGCTTTTTATTTGTTATGTTATATTATAAAACCTCCAACCAAAATAAAGAAGAGGGACTTCGCGAAGCACATAGCAGCAATCTGGAAATTCATATTCTTAGAATGGCTATGTTTTTTACATTAATATCTGATTTATTCATATTGGTTTTAGATTATTATACAGCAGGAATTTTTACTTTTATCATTGTTCAATTTCTATATTTAATTCTAATCAGTAGTTGGACATCCTCAGGGAAAATATTAAGGACTATCCTGATAAGAGCAATAGGTGCTGGAGTAATCACTGCATTCATTGTAACCCTATACTATTTTTATGAAACTACAGCAAGTTTTGAAGTCATATTTGGTGTATATTATTTTATAATATTTGTATCCAACGCCATAGATGCATTGGGAATCCTATTCAGATCCAAGAAAAAATATAGGATTTTATTTGCATGTGGTCTATTGGCTTACTTCTTATGCGATATTAACGTAGCCATCTTTAACTTGAAAGACTATATAACTATAGATGAGACTCTCTATACACCAATCTATAATTTTTCCACTATAGCCATGTGGATGTTCTATCTGCCAGGTCAGGTAGCAATAGCTTTAAGCGGTGAATCTTAGCAAATATCGCATGTAAAAATATACAAAGGAATCAAAAAAATATCTCTATTTTTCCTTTCAATATTAGCTTGCAAAAATGGTAATATTTTGTTACCATTGGAACATACTCAAATTGTTAAGGGTATAACGTCAATCATCTAAACTTGCACATATTTCATTCTGATTACCTTCTGAATCAGCTGCAAAACTTACCCCCATTTATATGGTTCTGTCGAATGTGGATAAATTGGTTCAGCTCCCATTTCCAACAATCTTTTATATCCATTACCTGTATTATCAGCATTCTCTGCATTATAAGATATTTGAAAAGTTCCATTTATTCTATCTATAAGGGAGAATATACCAGTTGAATCTCTTACGCATAAATTAGAAAAGATTTCAGTAGACATTACTCCTATAAACATATCACCATTCCAATCGATATTGTATTCTTATGATAAAATTCGGTTATCTTTTTAATGTTTTAGCAGAAATACCAATCTTACCTGTAATTTCCTTGTCATGTAATTGTCTTATCATGTAATTGTCTTATCGTGTAATTCTTTTATTATGCAATTCACTTATCATGTAATTCTTTTATTGTGTAATTACCTTATCGTATAACTCTCTTATCGTATAACTCTCTTATCATATAATCCTTTTATAATTCAATTCTCTTATTATGTAATCTTTTATTAAAATATCACCATATATAAAAATGTCTTATCAAAACATTCTATAAAAAGAAAGGAGGGTATAGGGGGAACATTTGCTTTTTGCTATGCTGAATTTATACTTATACATTTACATTAGAATGACAGTTTTGTGATACCCCTATACAAGTAATGTATGAACATGGAAAAATCAAAAGAATTTATAAAGTATGATCAATTTTTGATTGGGGTCAAGACTTTAGTGAAAAAAAGAATGGGAGGAGGTTACTATGTTGATATAAATCACGTTACCAAGAATAATTCCATCGAATTGGATGGCTTAATCATATTAAAAAAGGATGAAAAAATAACTCCTAATATTTACTTAAACAGTTATTATGAAAACTATTTAAGTGGAGAATCCATTGAAGATATTGTTGATGAAATCATAAAGATTTATGAAGACACTATGGAAGAAGGAGAACGGGAAGCCTTATGCATTCAATATGAATTTAGCGAAATGAAATCTTGTATAGTATTTCGTTTAGTTAATTATAATAAAAATACTAAATTATTAAATGAAATTCCCCATATACATTTCTTAGACTTGGCAATTACATTTCACTGTCTGGTCAAAGACAACGAAGACGGTATAGGAACCATTCGGATTACCAATGAGCACATAGAACATTGGAATATAACTTTAGAGGAATTAACGGAGATAGCCAGAATCAATACCCCAAACCTGCTGCCAGCAAGTATCAGAAGCATGAATGATGTAATCCTGGACATTTTAAATAAAGAAATGGAAACCAAAGATTTAGAAAACTCTAGTAATGATGAAAATGAAATAGAAAATATGCTAAATCAAATGAAACAAGATACTGCTCACGATATGTACGTTTTATCAAATACAAAAGGAATCAATGGTGCCAGCTGCTTACTCTATCCAGAGGTGGTAAAGGAATTGGCTGATGAACTTAATACAGATTTTTACTTATTACCAAGCAGTATACATGAAATTATCCTAGTTAAAGATAATGGACAAATCGACAAAAATGCCTTACGTGAAATGGTATTGGATGTGAATGATACCCAAGTAGCAGATGAAGAAATCTTATCAGATAGTATTTACTTTTATTCAAGAGAAAGGGAAGCCATAACTTTATTATAGAACATACAACCTCACATTTTTTCTTACAAATTGGTAATAATATTTAGAATGAGATAAAAATAAACAGAAATATAAATATTATCATTTGGAGGGAATAATATGGAATATATTCAAGTAGTTCTAACGTCTTTAGCTTCTATAATTGTATTATTTGTTTTAACAAAGTTAATAGGTGACCGTGAAATGTCCCAATTAAGTATGTTTGACTACGTTAATAGTATAACTATAGGTTCTATAGCGGCAGAAATGGCAACTGCTCTGGAGGGAGATTATATAAAACCTTTGATTGCACTAATCATATATGGTTTGGCAACCTTGCTCATTTCATATAGTACCTGTAAATCAATTTTATTACGAAGAATATTCGTAGGACATCCTGTTATTTTATACCATGATGGAAAATTATATAAGAAGAATCTATTGAAAACAAAACTAGATTTAAATGAATTTTTGTCTTTGTGCAGAGTCAGCGGATACTTTGATTTGAAAGATATTCATACTGCAATATTGGAGTCAAATGGAAAACTAAGTGTTCTGCCTGTAGTGAAGAATAGACCAGTAACCCCGGAAGATTTAAATTTATCACCTACCCAAGATAATATACTGGCAAATGTAATAATTGATGGACATATTATGAAAGATAATTTAAAGGCAACCGGTAAAAATGAGAAATGGGTGGAAAAACAATTAAGTAATCAAAAAGTACAATCAATAAAAGATGTTTATCTTGGCGCTTACGACAGTGAAAACGACAGATTAGATATCTATGTAAAATTAAATGATAAAATAGATGGAGACATTTTTGCATAAAAAATGCACCTAACTGGATTCGAACCAGCGGCCTTTCACTTCGGAGGCGAACGCTCTATCCACTGAGCTACAGGTGCAAATATCTAAATACGTATTTCAATTATGTTATTATATAATAAGAAAGCTCTAATGTAAAGTGTTGGTATGAAGAAAATAAATATATAAGTTACCAACTTATATATTGGATGAAGCGGAACAGTAACTTCCTATTAATTATTACGGAATTGTTAAATTTGTTACAAGATTGCCTAATAAAAGTATTGCAATTCTATTAAAAATTTGGTAAGATGTAATTAGTATAATTTAACAACCTGTTAGTAATTAAAAAGGAGATTATAATGAGACTTAAATATAAAAAAATGATGATTATGGTAAGTATGTGTGTTATGGGTATTGGCATGATTACATTTTCTATTGTAAAACCATCAGTAGATAAAGATACAGCAGATAGAACAGATTCTAATAAAGCGGCAAAAACTATGGTAGCTTCTGACGATGGTTTCGATGGTAATGAAGATGCAGCAGAATTCAATATTCAAGCACAGGATGCCACTATGTCTACATTTGTAGCTCCTGAAACTAAAACAGTAAAAGCAGAATTAGAACCGCTGAAAAAAGATGCTAATAAAAAGGTTAATAAACTGATTAAAAATTATTTGAATGCCAAATTAAAAGATGATATTGATGCATTTAAACCTTTAGTAAATGATACTTCCCTTTTAAATGCGGCTGATATTAAGAGACAAACTAAATATATTGAAGATTATGATAACATTACCTGCTATTCACAAAATGGTCCAGAAGAAGGAAGCCTTATCGTATATGCATACCATGAAGTTAAGTTTAAGGGTATAGATACTCCGGCTCCAGCCATGAATGAATTCTATGTAAAAACCAATGAAAATGGTGAACCATATATTTATTTGGGAGTAATTGATTCTGAAACTGATGAGTATTTTGGGGAAGTTCGTGATTCTGAAGAAGTTGCAGAGCTAATCTACGATGTAAATGATAAATTACAACATGCAGTGGATAACGATAGTGCTTTATCTAACTTTTATTTGAAACTAGAAGAAACAACTCAGAAAGTTACTAAGAATGAATAGAAAGCAATATTATTAAATGAATAAGGAATAATATAATTAGGTGTCTAACATGTTTATGTGCTAAGACACCTATTTTTACTTGCCCTTGTACTTTTAACTTTGTATTGTTATAATATTTTAATATTAGTGTATATATATTTGATATACTGGCGGATATCGCAGAATGGAGTCATTAATGGCAAAAAGAACTAAAAAATTAATAGAAATCAATCAAACAGAGGGCTCAGTCCGATTAAATAAATTCTTAAGTGATGCGGGAGTTTGTTCAAGAAGAGAAGCAGATGAACATATAGCCGCTGGTCATGTTACAGTAGATGGTGAAACCGCTGTTATGGGAACAAAAGTAAGCAAAGAGCAAAAAGTTGTATTTCAGGGTAAGGTTATAACTAAGGATGAGCAATTGGTTCTTATTGCCTTTAATAAGCCAAGGGGTATTGTTTGTACTACGAACCGTTCTGAAAAAGATAATATTATAGATTATATTAATTACGGAAAAAGAATCTATCCCATCGGAAGACTGGATAAAGACTCAGAAGGCCTAATTTTGTTAACCAACGACGGTGATATCGTCAATAAGATATTACGTGCAGGAAATAACCATGAGAAGGAATATATCGTAACTGTTAATAAGCCAATCACCTCAGAATTCTTTAAAGGAATGTCGGAAGGTGTTCCCATTCTTGATACGATAACTAGACCTTGCAAACTGAAGGCTATTGATAAATTTACCTTTCACATCATATTAACCCAAGGCTTAAACCGGCAGATTAGGCGAATGTGCGAATACTTTGATTACAAAGTAATGACGTTACAAAGAATTCGAATTATGAATATTAATCTTGGTCATCTTCATATTGGTGATTATCGTAACGTGACGGAAAAAGAAATTGAAGGATTAAAGGAATTGTTAAGTAATTCTGTAAACCAGCCTCTTTCCAAAGAAGAACTAATGAATTCCTGGGGCGAAGACTCAGATGAAGATATGTACGAAAAGATTGGAATTTCGAAGCTTGGTAATAAAAACAAAGATGAACACAAGAGAATTAATATAAAGAATAATTCTATCGGAAATAAGCGTCGGAATGAAAATAGAAACTTTTCTAAAGACATAAGTGAAAAGAAAAAAATATATGGAAGCAGTTTTAATGAATCCAATAATTCTTATGAAAAGAAGAATACATTTGAAAAGAAAAATATAGTTGATAATAAAAATGTATATGAGAATAAAAATGCATATGAAAAGAAGAATACATTTGATAAGAAGAATGGATTCGGAAATAAAAGCAGATTTGAAAATAAAAATTCTTTTGAAAAGAAGAATACTTTTGAAAAAAATAATGGATTTGAAAAGAAGAATGGATTTGATAAGAAAAGAGCATCCGAAAAGAAAAATAATTTTGAAAAGAATAATAAAGATGGAATGAAAAGATTTTTTGATAAAAGTAAAGCTCATAGAAAGAATAACAAATAAGAATAACAAATAATAGACATTTAAGTCTAAGGGAAAATAAAATAGACGAGGTAAGATCATGGAAGATAAATTACATCAAATAAAAGAATTAGTAAATAAGCTAAACTTTGCGGGTAAAGCTTATTATCAAGAAGATAAAGAAATTATGTCTAATTACGAATATGATGCACTTTATGATCAACTGGTTGAATTGGAGAAAGAAACCGGAATTGTTTTATCCAATAGCCCAACTAGAAATGTAGGATACGAAGTTCTGAGTGAATTACCAAAGGTTAGACATGATGCTCCAATGCTTTCCCTAGATAAAACCAAAGATGTATTAGCATTAAAAAGTTGGTTAGGAAACCAAAAAGGACTATTATCCTGGAAACTGGATGGACTTACCGTTGTTCTAACTTATCAAAATGGTAAATTGGAAAAGGCTGTAACCAGGGGCAATGGTGAAATTGGCGAGGTAATTACTAATAATGCAAAAGTATTTAAAAATGTTCCCGTAACAATATCCTATACAGGAGACTTGGTTCTAAGAGGAGAAGCAGTTATTAAGTATTCCGATTTTGAAAAAATTAATAATGAAATAGATGATGTAGATGCTAAATATAAGAATCCAAGAAATCTATGCAGTGGAAGTGTTCGCCAGCTTAATAATGAAATTACGGCAAAACGTAATGTGCATTTCTTTGCATTTGGCCTCGTAAGTACCAGTGGAGATGTAGATTTTAATAATTCCAGACTAAAACAATTACAATGGCTGACAAGCTTGGGATTTGATACTGTGGAAAGCAAATTAGTTACGGGAGACAATATAGAAGAAACAGTAGAATGGTTTTCTAAAGAAATTGTAAATAATGATTTTCCATCTGATGGATTAGTATTAATTTATGATGATATTGATTATGGTCGTTCATTAGGAAGAACAGCCAAATTTCCGAGAGACTCTATTGCATTTAAATGGATGGATGAGATTCGAGAGACCACTTTAAAGGAAATTGAATGGAGTGCCTCAAGAACTGGTCTTATTAATCCAATTGCAGTTTTTGAACCGGTGGAATTGGAAGGTACAACGGTTAGCCGTGCAAGTATTCACAACATCAGCATTATGGAGTCTTTGGAATTGGGAGTGGGAGATACTATTCAGGTTTATAAGGCAAATATGATTATTCCCCAGATATCAGAAAACTTAACCCGCAGCGGAAACATGGATATCCCAGGGAACTGTCCAGTGTGTGGTCAACCAACAAAAATTCATAATGAAAATGATGTGAAAACCTTATATTGTGAAAACCCGGACTGCTTGGCGAAAAAGATTAAATCCTTTACCCACTTTGTCAGCCGTGATGCAATGAATATAGAAGGACTTTCCGAAGCCACTATTGAGAAGCTAATTGCGAAAGGCCTTATTCATGAATTAGCAGATTTATTTTATGTAGAAAAATACAAGGATGTAATTACCCAGATGGAAGGCTTTGGGGAAAAGTCTTATCAGAACTTAGTTAAATCTATTGAAAATGCCCGCCATGTATCTTCAGCTAAATTCTTATACAGCCTTGGAATATTAAATGTTGGTTTATCCAACGCAAAACTTATTAGTAAGGAATTTAATCATGACTTTGATAGAATCAGAAAAGCTACCAAGGAAGAGCTTATGTGTATTCCAGGTATCGGTGACGTAATCGCAGATTCCTTTATTGAATTCTTCCAAGATGAAAAAATTCAGAATATAGTAGATGACTTATTAAAAGTTGTAATATTTGAGAAACAAGAAACCAGTAATGAAAGTCAGATATTTGCCGGTAAAACATTTGTAATTACCGGTTCTGTGGAGCATTTTGCAAATAGAAATGAAGTCAAGGAAGTAATTGAGCAAAAAGGTGGTAAAGTTACCGGAACAGTAACTGGGAAAACAGATTATTTAATCAATAATGATATACTTTCTAATTCATCTAAAAATAAAAAGGCAAAAGAACTTGGTATTCCTATCATTACTGAAGAAGAATTTGTAAAGATGATTTCGTGATATGCTCCCACACCTTTTGAAGTGGGGGGTTATCGGTCTGAATTATCTTATAGAGTTTAATAAAGTATAAGCTTTAAAAAGTTATGTGGTATTAACTTTCAGATTATAAAAAAGTTTTGAGGTGTAGGATATTCTTTTATCTTACACCTTTATTTTAAAAAAATTTATTCATTGCCATTGCTAATGAGGTTAAATGAAAAATCTGCTTACTATGTCATTTAAAACTGCTTTGACTGGCATTGGCAGCTCTAGCTAAATGAAAAAACTACTTACTATGTCATCCATTATTGGATAATAGTTGTAGTTAATGTAGATATTTCATGAAATATAACAACAATTTAATAAAATTGTAATTAAATTGTTTAAAAGATATATTATTTCTATGTTACACTTAATATAATGTACAAGTGACATAATGAAATTAAAGATAGGAAAGTTTAGTAAAATGGCAAAACAAATTTTAAAGCAAAAAAATGCAAAAGATGAAAAAAAGAAATTATTATTATTTGGATTTACTGGATTACTTTTAGTATTACTCCTTACATATTTGATTATCTCGTTTTATTATAATAATCACTTTTATAATAAAACAATTATCAATGGTGTAAATGTCTCAAATATGACCGTGAATCAAGCTGAAAAAGCTATAAATGAAGAAGTGGGGTCATATATATTAACCATAAATGAGCGAAATGATAAGTGCGATGTCATTTATGGAAATGATATTAACCTACATGCTGTTTTCAATGGTAGTTTAAGTTCTGCATTACAAGAACAGAATGGTTTTGATTGGATATCTAATTTTAGCAGGACTGGTGAATTAGAAGTTAATGCTTTAATTAAGTATGATGATTCATTGCTTCAAAAAGAGTTTGATAAATTAAAGTGTTTTAATGATGAAAATATAATAGAGCCACAAAATGCACATATCTCGGAATACGGTAAAGATGGATATAAAATACTGCCAGAAAAGCTTGGTACAAAGGTAAAAAAGGATGTATTATTTGATGAAATTAAAAAAGCAATTACTGTATTAGAACCGTCCTTATCCATAGAAGAAGTAAAAGCTTATGAAGAACCCAAAGTTCTTTCCCAAAACCCTAAATTAATAGCAGCCGTGAATGAAATGAATAAAATAGCAGGCAGTAAAATAACTTATAATTTTGGAGAAGATACTGAAGTTTTAGATGGTAAAAAGATTAGCCAATGGTTATCAGTTAATGAAAATTATGAGGTGAATCTAGACAAAGAAGGCGTTAAAGAATTTGTAGATTACATAGGCTGGGCATATAATTCATTTGGTAAAACCCGAACTTTTAAGACTTCCTATGGTGATGTAATAGAAGTTCGTGGCGGTGATTATGGCTGGTGGTTAAATAGAGGTAAGGAAGTATCAGAGCTAACAGAACTATTACTTGAAGGTAAACAATTAGTAAAAGAGCCAGCATATTTTCAGACTGCAATGAAATATGGAAAAGATGATATAGGAAATACTTATGTAGAGGTAAATTTAACTGCTCAACATTTATTTTTCTACAAGGAAGGTAAACTGGTTTTAGAATCTGATTTTGTATCGGGAAATCTAAGCAGGAATTATGGGACTCCTACAGGTACTTATCCTATTACATACAAGGAAAATAATGCTACTTTAAAAGGAGAAAATTATTCAACGCCAGTAAAGTACTGGATGCCGTTTAATGGAAATATAGGTTTTCACGATGCCCCTTGGAGAAATGAATTCGGTAAGGATATCTATGTTAATAATGGATCTCACGGATGCATTAATATGCCGCCAGCGAATGCTAAGATAATGTTTGAAAATATTAGCAAAGGAATACCGGCTATTGTTTATGAACTGGAAGGAACAGAAAACAATGGGGTAAAGGATAGTCAAGTTAAAAAATGATTCGTTTAAGTGAGTACAGTGACTTAAACGATAAAATTTATGTATAGATATTATGGAATTGTATTGCAAAACATGTTAGAATAATAAAAAGCATGTTAGGGTAGTAAAAAACATGTTGAGATAATTAAAAACCTGTTGAGATAATCAAAAATATGCTGAAATAATAAGAAACATGCTGGAATAATAAAAACACAATAGTAAAGATGGTGATTAAATGCCGATTAAAGTACAAAGCAATCTGCCTGCAAAAAAAATACTAGAGGATGAGAATATATTCATAATGGATGAGACAAGAGCCTTAACCCAGGATATTCGTCCTCTTAGAATTGCAATATTAAATCTGATGCCTTTAAAAGAAGACACAGAAGTTCAGCTACTTAGAAGTTTATCCAATACACCACTGCAGATAGATATTACATTTTTAACTACAAGTTCTTATGTAGGCAAGAATACAGCTGCAAGTCATTTGGAACAGTTTTATTTATGTTATGATGATGTAAAGAATATAAAATTCGATGGTTTGATTATAACAGGTGCTCCGGTAGAGCAAATGGAATTTGAAGAAGTTGACTATTGGGATGAGTTAACTAAGATTATGGAATGGTCTAAGAAAAATGTAACCTCTACTTTACACATATGCTGGGGCGCACAGGCTGGGCTATATTATCATTTTGGTATTCCAAAGCTGCCGTTGGATAGAAAAATGTTTGGTGTATTTAAACATAAGGTACTTAATAGAAAAGTACCATTAGTGAGAGGCTTTGATGATGTATTTTATGCACCTCATTCCAGATATACCACAGTCTCTAGAGATGCTATCATGAATAATCCAAGCCTGACCATATTGGCAGAATCTGATGAAGCAGGAGTTTTCATTGCAATAGCAGATGAGGGGAGACAGATATTTGTTACTGGTCATCCAGAATATGACCGTGTTACTTTGGATAAAGAATATAAGAGGGATAAGAAAAAAGGATTAGATATTCAGCTTCCTAAAAATTATTATCCGGAAGATAAAGATGGCGAAATACCATACATGGTATGGAGGGCACATGCTAATGCGTTGTACACTAACTGGTTGAACTACTACGTTTATCAGGTGACTCCGTATGAACTTTAGAGAATACCTCGAAAAGTATAGATTTTAAGAGATTTGTAGCGATTTAGAAGAAAAACGATTCTTATAACTTGTTACAATTTAGTGCAATTTATTTTAAGATTGGGGTACAAAATCTTATGTAAATGGGGTACGATTCTTGAGAAAAGACCCTCCAAAAAAAATAAAATTATATCAAGCGAAAATAGAGAAATTAAAACTGTTTAGAAAATATGAAAAAAGAGGGTTAAACCCTCTTTTTCATTGATGTTATTATTTGTACATGACTAATAGTAATAGAAGATAATTTTCAAATAGAATATAAGAGAAAATTATGTTATAATTAGTGACAAATACTTAATGAGAGGAGTAATACAATGAATATAATAAATGCAATTATAAATTTAATTAATAACCCAGTTACGGAATTACAAGAAACATACAAATCAAAAAATAGGGCTAATAATATGGGAGATGCTCTAGAGGAGTATGTAAAAGATCTATTTGCTAATACTTTTAACTTTACAGATGAAAGCAAAAGATTAGAAGAATTGCAACGGGTTTTTTCATATTTAGGGAATAACAGTAATCCACCGGACGCTATGCTCAAGGGCGGAGATGCTATTGAAGTAAAAAAAATAGAAAGTAAAAATGCCGCTTTAGCCTTGAATTCATCATATCCAAAACAAAAACTATTTTCAAGCAGCACTATGATTTCAGACGCATGTAAAAACGCAGAAGTTTGGAACGAAAAAGATATGATTTATATTGTCGGAATTGTGGATGGAAAAAAACTAAAAAATTTAAGTTTTGTCTATGGGTTAGATTATTGTGCTATTGAAAGCACTTATGCAGGACTTAAAACGAAGATTAAAGATGGAATTCATTCAATTGGTGGAATTGATTTTACAGAAACAAAAGAGCTAGGTCATATCAATAAAGTTGACCCATTAGGTATTACATATATGCGAGTACGTGGGATGTGGGGTATAGAAAACCCATTTAAAGTATTTGATTATGCTTATAAAAGAGATTTTACTAAAGATTTTAATTTTATGAGTATAATAAATGAAAGTAAATGGAATGAATTTGATAACACTAATGAATTAATGTCTTTAGTTGGAGTTGTAGACAATTTAGAGGTTATTGATATTAAAGTAAAGAATCCAGATAATCCAGCTCAACTTAGGAATGCAAAATTAATAAAATTAACAAAATAGGAGAGACTTTAAATGAACTTAATTTCTTTGTTTTCGGGAGCAGGTGGTCTAGATTTAGGCTTTGAAAAGGCAGGGTTCACAATAGCAATGGCTAATGAATTTGATAAAACTATATGGGATACATATAAAAAAAATCATACTGCACCATTAATAGAAGGGGATATTCGACAGATAAAGGAAGAAGATTTTCCAAATGATATTGATGGAATTATTGGTGGTCCTCCATGTCAAAGTTGGTCAGAAGCAGGTTCGCTAAAAGGGATAGAGGATGCTAGAGGACAATTATTTTATGACTATATAAGAATATTAAGGTATAAGCAACCTAAATTTTTTCTAGCTGAAAATGTTTCAGGAATGCTCTCTAATAGACATTCAGAAGCAGTTAAAAATATAATTGAAATGTTTGAAAACAGTGGCTATGATGTAACTTTAAATCTTGTGAATGCAGCTGATTATGGTGTAGCTCAAGATAGAAAAAGGGTATTTTACATTGGATTTAGGAAAGATTTAAAAATTAATTTTGTATTTCCAAAGCCAACAACACCAAATAAGAGTGATAAATTAACATTAAAAGATATTATTTGGGACTTGAAAGATACAGCAATTCCTGCATTAGATAAAAATAAAGCGAATGAAAATGTAATCATACCAAATCATGAGTATTTTACTGGAGCGTATTCTACTATTTTTATGAGTAGAAATAGAGTTCGCCAATGGGACGAACAAGCTTTCACAGTACAAGCGAGTGGTAGACAATGTCAATTACACCCCCAAGCACCACCAATGATTAAATTTGGTAAAAATGATTGCCGTTTTGTAGAAGGAAAAGAACACTTATATAGAAGACTCACAGTAAGAGAATGTGCAAGAGTTCAAGGTTTTCCAGACGATTTTGAATTTGTATATTCAAGTGTAGACACAGGTTATAAAATGATTGGTAATGCAGTCCCGATTGAATTAGCAAGAATAATTGCTGAAAGAATAAAATATACATTAGAAAAATAGAAATCAAAAAACTCCTTATACTAAAAGATAAGGAGATTTCTTGTATGATATTTTTTAAAACTACTTTTTAATAAATTTAAGACCTTTTTTGTTTATTTCAAAACTTTGATAATTGTTTATACTAATTTCTTATTGTGATTGTTCGATGAAGCCTTCATTTTTGTTTTTCTCAATCTTTTTGAATGTATCAAAGTTATCACAAAGTTCTTTATCATGAACAAAGAACCATAATTGTTTTTCCTTTATAGTGTAGGGACTTATAGGATACCACAAAATGGCTTGAAAGGGTTATTTTTTTAGAACTTTTGATTGTAAACGAGATTATTGTAAATTGGATATTTTTACTAGTTTGAAATTGACAATCTAAATGTCTGTACTATATAATCAAAAGCATAAGATGACTGAAATAAGATATAGGAGTATACGAATTAACAGGTAACACTATAGCGCAATGGTTGGATGTAAGGTTTCCCCATTGAAATGGGAAAGGGACTAATTTATGAAAGATAAGAATTCCGGATATATTGGAAATAGAATGAGTAAAAATGCATATCGTGCACATCAGAACGGAGAATTCCCTATATCTAAAATAAACGCTAACTTGCTTAGGAAACATAAATTCAAGTATTCAGTGGCATTTTTTAGATGGTTTTGCCCAAATATTAACCAGATTCAAATACTTCAAGAGTGGAGCGAAGAACCAAGTAATGGATACTGGAAAAATGACAATAAGGATGCCATTGTTCGAAAAATCATATTATTTAAAGATATGAAAGATATCTTAAATAAGTGAAGTCACTTCATGTTTTTCAATCCCGATTTTTCCGAACTGGATAGGAAGCTGAATGAAAAAGTTCGGGAACATCAGAAAGATAAAAATATTGAAGAGATGGCGGATGTGCTGGAAGTTCTATACACAATCTGTGAAGCTAGGGAATATAGTATGGCAGATTTGTCTTAGAGCAGGCTATTATATCAACAATAGCAGCATAGAATGCTTAAGATATTATCTTTAAAAACTCCCCCATAGCATATGTAATATATTTATTCCTCTTACTATAAAAACTAATATTCCGTTTACTTTCCTCTACATTTAACTTGTAATAAACAACATTAGGACTATAAGATGATTTGGATACCAAAGTATCACTTACAAAACATATTCCCATTCCGGAACAAGCAATATTATAAGCAGTTGCCTGCTGATCCAGCTCAAATAATACTCTGGGTGAGAAATTATTTAGCTTACATAGTTTTATACCTCTTTTCATTGTATCGTTATTAGGCTTTAGAAAGATAAATGGATAATCTTTAAAATTCTCCAAAGGAACGATAGGTATGGACGCAGCAAGATAATCCTTCGAAAGAATTTGCTCCAAGGATAATTGATAGTCAATGAGCTTGCCGTTTATTGGATATTCTTTTGGAACAGCTATTAAAAGATGCTCCTCTTGATAAATATACTGTTGGAAAAGAGTTTCATCTAAAGTAATGTTATCTACGATAAAATCCAAATTACCAGATAGTAGATGTGATTCTAAATTAGAGGTATTATCCTCCACAATATTAATCTGAATTAAGGGGTATTTTTTGGTGAACTCAGAGAGCAGAGGGGGTAGGACATAAGAAGTAAATAAGTTGCTTCCACCAATGGATAAGGTACCAATCTTTAACTCTTTCAGTTCTGATATGTAACTTTCAAAATCATGCTCTGTAGACATGATGGATTCTACTGCTTGGATATATTTCTGACCATATTCTGTCAGGCTTATAGGTGTAATGCTTCTATCAAATATAGGGAAACCAATCCTATTTTCAATTCGTTTAATTGTAGCACTTAAGGAAGGCTGCGATATGTATAGATTTTTAGCTGCTTTTGAAAAACTCTTTTCTTTATATACTTCATAGACATATTCTTTTCCTTCAAACATAATTGCCTCTATTCTGGTGCTTTGGCACCTTTTTAACAATGATAGGGATTTTGTCATCCATACAAATTTGCCAATTGGAAAAAGCTTGCTTTTTCAACCTTTCCTCCTATAACTTCAAAGTTATAATAAATATAAAAGTATTTGTATTTGATTATACTATAACCTATTAGTATAATATTTACAAGAGGAAGTTTTACACTCATATATTTTTTAAGGAGATTAGGATTATGGATATTAAGACAATGATTACTCTTAATAATTATCGCTGTGAAACGGATTCAATCGGTTCAAAAAATGTACCCCAAAGTGCCTATTATGGGGTACAGTCTTTAAGAGCAGCTGAGAATTTTCATATTACTGGATTATCTTTACACCCTGAGATAATCAATAGTTTAGCATATATAAAGAAGGCTTGTGCCGTTACCAATTGTGAGGTGGGGCTATTAGGCAAGAAGAAAGCAAAAGCAATCATGCAGGCTTGTGATGAAATACTCCAAGGAAAACTTCATGAATATTTTATAGTTGATCCTATTCAAGGTGGCGCTGGTACTTCAATCAATATGAATGCCAATGAAGTTATTGCCAATAGAGCAATTGAATTGCTAGGCGGAAATAAAGGTGATTATACTTTGATAAATCCCAATGATGATGTAAATTGCGGACAATCAACCAATGATGTAATTCCTACAGCTGGCAAAATAACAACCTTACGCTTGTTAGAACAAGTACATAAGCAATTACTTCGATTATATCAGGCATTTCTTATAAAATCAGAAGAATTTAATGACGTGATTAAGATGGGTAGAACCCAGCTGCAGGATGCGGTTCCTATTCGCCTGGGTCAGGAATTTAAAGCTTATGCAGCAGCAGTGAAACGAGATTTAGAGCGAATATATAAGGCAATGGATGAAATGAGAAGCGTAAACTTGGGTGGAACTGCAATTGGTACTGGGCTGAATGCTGATACTCTGTATTTACAAAGAATAGTTCCAGTCCTAACTAAAATCTCAGGTGTAAAACTAATGCAGGCCGAGGATTTAATTGATTCCACTCAGAATCTGGATTCCTTTGTAGTAGTTTCTGGAGCAATCAAAACTTGCGCAGTGACTCTTTCGAAAATATCCAATGATTTGCGCTTAATGTCATCTGGGCCAAGAACTGGCTTTGGGGAAATCAACCTTCCAGCAAAGCAAAATGGTTCTTCCATTATGCCTGGTAAAGTGAATCCAGTAATCCCGGAAGTAGTGAATCAGGTAGCCTTTAATATTATTGGAAATGACGTTACCATTACCATGGCAGTTGAAGCAGGACAGCTTGAGCTAAATGCATTTGAACCCATTATATTCTATAATTTATTCCAATCCATCGATACGCTAGCCTATGCTGCAAAAACCTTTGTAGACAACTGTGTGATGGGCATTACAGCTAATGAGGAACGTTGCAGACAATTAGTAGATAACAGCGTAGGTATTATAACTGCAATATGCCCCCATGTAGGATATAAAAAGGCTTCTGAGCTGGCAAAAGAAGCGATTATCTCAGAAAAATCTGTACGAGAATTAGTATTAAGCAAAGGATTGCTTGGGGAGAAGGATATAGATAGGATATTGGATCCTAAACATATGACCGAACCAGGAATCTCTGGTAAAGAATTACTTAAAATTTCATAACTAAGTTAAAGAAATAAGTGGAAAAAGCTTGTATGACACTTAATTTTTTATTTTTGAGTATTTGAAAAGTGCAAAATCTTTTATATTCATCTTTGATCTGAGTATCAAATTCAGTTTCCATTCATAGTGGTGCCGCCAAGCTATGGGGATTTGGCACTTTAATCATATTTTCATATGATTAAAAATTAAAGGGATAGTATCTAATATAAGAGACGATAAGTGTAAAAAAATAATAGAAAAGTATGATAGGGCATATTGAGATGACAAATAGTGAAATTTTATATGATGGGGTATTTTGAGATGACAAATAGTGAAATTTTACAAGTGGCGATGCAGCAGTCAGCCATTGATATGAGCTGCAATAAAGAGGATTATGAGAAAAATGAAAATGTTGTTGTAATCTCGAAAAAGAACCCAGAATGCAGGAAGTATCTTGAGTTACCATTTTATTGTGATTTGGTTTCTTATGGCAATAATGTGGTTGCGTCTGTTAATCCTGAAATAAAAGAAAAAGTAGAAGCTTACATTAATAAATATCCTGTGGAGCATTGTTTTGAACCCCCCAATTTACATGTGCTAAATGATGTTTTACAAGAATATGATATGAGAATATGCTTTATGGCGGAATATTTTCTTCCGGATTTGAATTCATTAAAAAAGCTTAACTGTGGCTTTACATTGAAAGTTTTGGTACAAAGAGATTTTGAAAAGCTATATACATCTGAGTGGAGCAATGCCCTTTGTGAGGAGCGAAAGCATCTGGATGTGCTGGGCGTGGGCGCTTACGATGGGGAAAGACTTATTGGATTAGCAGGATGTTCTGCCGATTGTGAAACTATGTGGCAGATAGGTATAGACGTTTTGCCTGAATATCGTAGACAAGGAATAGCATCTGCACTTACAAGCCAGCTTGCTTTAGAGATACTTGAAAGAGGTAAAGTTCCATTCTATTGTGCAGCATGGTCTAATGTTAAGTCAGTAAGAAATGCTATAAAAAGCGGATTTAGGCCAGCGTGGGTAGAAGTAACTGCAAAAAGTAAAGAAACCGTTGATAAGATGAATTTAGGCTGAGATAGGGAAGCTTATGTAAAATATTGTTGTATTTGAAGATATTACTTTTATACCTGTAGTCAAGCCGATACCAATTTTATTAATATAATAAGATAATAAAAAGATTTCACCGGATAAAAAACCGTTGAATGTAGAATCACCATATTTTACATTACTACAGCTAAAATCAGTAGAATCAGAGGAATTAGTAGAATCAGAGGAATCAGTAGAATTAGTAGAATCAGAAGAATCGAAATAATATCTAGCTGCCTTATTATTTTCCAGATAAATCATAATAAATTTTGCGTAACCAGAATTATAAACATATGCTTGGGAGCCTATATAAGAGTTTTCAATTCTATTAGGTTACCAAGCTTTTTATTAGCCTATGATTTTATATCCTAAACTGATTTTTACACTTCTAATCAAAGTTTAAATGAAACTTGCAATAATAATGTAGCTTGCTATATAATGTTTTAAGACGGAGGTAAGATATGTATAAGCTACTGGTGGTTGAAGATGAAAAATCAATTGCATATGGAATCGCAAATAGTATTCCCTGGGGGGAATGGGGATTTGTAATTAATGGCGTCTGTGGTAATGGATTGGAGGCACTTGAACAAATAAAAAAAGACAAGCCTCATGTTATAATTTCAGATATACGAATGCCAGAAATGGATGGAATTGAACTGATGCAGTATCTTAATCAGCATTACCCAGAGATTAAGATTATTATCCTAAGTGGTTATAATGATTTTGAATACCTACAAATGTCTATTAAAAACAGGGTTACGGAATACTTATTAAAACCGACTGATATTGATGAGTTTGAAGTTATGTTTCGTAAATTGAAGAATAGGCTTGATGATGAAAATAGGAAGAAAATAGAACAACAGGAACTAAAGCAGGCTTACGAAGAAAGCAAGAGTCTTAAACTTAGAAAAAAGTTTAATGATTTAATAAAGGGCTATGGCTACAACGAAGAAAAGATGGAGGAAGAATTCTTAAAACAGGATAGAAACTGGTTTGGAGTTATTTTGATTAGTTTTGATACTCAAAATTCAGAAGATAAGAATGCCATCTATCAGGAACAAACTAAGATAGAGAAACTTCTTAATGAAAAAACTGCTAAAGAGAATATTACAGGAAGGTTTATTTTGAACTTTGAAGAAAAGATAACTGGAATTCTAAGCACTGAAGAGGAACCAGAGGAAGAAGTTCTTCGTGACTATGCCAAGAAGGTGTTGGAATGCGTCTTAGGAGAGGGGAACTCCAATGCATATGTAGGTATTAGTAACTTCTATATGGATTTTCAGGTGCTTCCTCAGTGTTATGAGCAGGCAAAGTGTTGTGTCAGCCAGAAAATCTATAGTGAAGCCAAAAGCCTGATTATGTTCTATAAAGAAATTCAGGAAGCAGATTTTGACTATTATGCTATTTCCTTTGATGTGGGGAAGATTGTAAAGGAAATTTTGGAGCAGCAGGAAGATAAAATAGAAGATACATTGGAACAGATTTTCTCTGAATTTAAAGGAAAGCTGATTCTCGATTATGATTGTATTAACCGTCTAAGTCTTGAGCTAATGTTTAGTCTATCCCGTGAGCTGTTGCGCTACGGTGTTCAACTTGAGAAGGTTATGAAAAAGATGGATTATACATATACACACATATATTCCTTCAAAAGTTTGGAGGAGAAAAGAAAGTTCCTATTTAAAATTCTTCGGGAAGTTTCCAAAGAAAGTGCTCGTATGAAGGGAGAATGGAAAAACAGAAGTAGCCTTGCTCAGCAAATAAAGGAAATTGTGGATGCAGAATATGACTCTAACCAGATTTCTTTAGAGTACGTTGGTGCAAAGGTGTGTAAGAATACAGCATATATTTCTAAAATATTTAAAAATGAATTTGGATGTAATTTTAGTGATTACATCATGTCAAAGCGCTTGGAAAAAAGTCAGAAGCTTTTGACTAATCCTGCACTTAAAATATATGAGATTTCCGAGAAAATGGGATGGGCTGATGTATCAAACTATATTAAGCTATTTAAAAAAAAGTATGGTATGAGTCCAAAAGAATATCGTAATATCCTCCAGGCAGGAGGTGGAAGTACTGCAAAACACATTGAAAGTGATTAAAATGAAAAAGCGGAATAAAAGAAAGAACCTAGGTTTAAAAGGTAAGATGCTATTCGGCGTTTTACAGGTGCTGATTCCAATTATGATAATTATCACTATTTTATTCTGGAATACCAGGAAGGTTATGAAACAGGAATATATGCGTGCCACCCAAAGCAGCGTTACTGATATAGCGAATAAAATAGATGCTAAACTTTTGGATATTTATAGTGTTTCTGATAATTTTGCTGCAAATGACCAGTTAGATAAATATATTGAAAAGGAATATTCACCAGAAGAGCAACTGTATAAAAAACTAGATACTGTCAGTATTTACAGTAACATATTTTCAGCATATGATATACTAAATAAGCGAGTAAAAATCAGCGCAATATACACTTACAAGGGAGAATTATTTAATTTTCTGGAACTAGATAATAATACGAAAGAGGTTATAAAGATATTACAGGATATGAATATTGAAGACCCTGACCTTTTGATGAAGTTTCACTGGTTTCCGTTACAAGATAATTTTCTTCTTAGCAAATATCCTGATGAGATTCGCGAGAAGAAGGCTGTTATGGGTATCCGCAGGATATATTCATTGGAAAAAGGAAGATATGAATATGTGCAATTATTTGCTTTAAAAGAAAAAGAGATATATGAACAGTATTGTGAAATGGCAGAATCTATTCCTGGTGATATCTATATTATTACAGGAGACGGCAATTTGATTTCCTCTAGTAATGAAGAAGTTGTAAAAGCCGGAAAAATTCCAAGGGAAATCAAAGATATGATATTAGAACGTACTAAGGATTCCGAAGAAATGTGGGATGCTTCGGGTAATCAAATGGTAAATGTAAAAGCCTCCGAAGTGAATGACTGGATGACAGTTATGATAATTCCTGTAAAGGCAGTTACTAAAGAGGTGGATGTACTATACTACAGAATTTTCTTTATTATGATAGTTTGTATCGGACTTTGCGCAATAATGGTATTATATTTATATAAAAGCTTTATGGATCCTATCGGTGAGCTTAATGCTTCAATGAAAAAAGTGTATGGCGGTAATCTAAACGCTTATATTGAAGTGAAACAGAAAAATGAAATGGGAGATATGATACGCTATTACAATTCAATGCTGGAACGGATTAATACCCACTTTATTGAAAATCTGAGGGCTGAACGTAAGAAAAAAGAACTAGAACTTGAAGTTTTGATGAGCCAGATTAACCCTCATTTTCTTTATAATACACTTGAAAATATTGTGTGGATGTCCAATGATGCCGGTAGACCGGATATTGGACGTATGGCAGCATCTCTTGGAAGAATGTATCGTCTATCAATAAGCGGGGGTCAGGTAATTGTTCCGATGGAACATGAAATTGAGCATCTTATGGCCTATGTAAAGATTCAAAAAAACCGTTATAAGGAAGATTTTAAATTTGACCTTCATACGGATATGCAGCAGATGCATGAATTGTATTCTTTAAAAATATTGCTGCAGCCTGTTGTAGAAAATTCCTTTCTATATGGTATGACAGGATTAAAGCATCCTATGTCAATCCAGTTAACCATTAAGGAAAAAGGTGGATGGGTTATCATAAAAGTGATGGATAACGGCCACGGAATGGACAAAGAAAAATTAAAGGAAATTCGGAATCAAATTCGCTTTGGAGAGACAGAGAAGGCTGAACAAGAGAGGAACCGCTGCAGTACCGGAATCGGACTTCATAGTGTGGAAATGAGAATTAAGTTGTATTTTGGAGTTGATCATGCTGTTTCTATATACAGTAAAAAAGATGTGGGAACTTTAACTGTTATACGAATCCCTAAAATAACCAGAGATGATGTTGATGAAAATGGAAATTTAAAAGAAAATAAGTAAATAAAGTGAGACCCAACAAAGAAATCAGGCATAGAGCTGCCTGATTTCTTTGTTTTTATATAAAAGGGTGCAAAAAGAAGCAATAGGAAATGGTTAAAATTTTATTCTTCTTTTTAGAAATAGCCAGACACTTTCTCTATAAAAACAAAAATAGCCAACAAATATAAAAAACTACATATATGTTATTGAAAATAAACACGTTAGAATATAGGTAGGAAAGGAAAGCTCATATTACGATGACTCTTCCTGCTAAAATAGAAAGTGAGAGACAGGCTTATGAAAATGAAAAAATCATCAGTACCCAAAAGAAGTACAAAATGTTCGAAGGAACAAAAGAAAGAAAATAGATATGGATGGCTTTTTATATCTCCATATTTAATATTTTTCACTATTTTTACAGGTATTCCTTTTGTAATTGCAATTGCGATGTCATTTTTAAATGTGAAATATATTACCAGGCTAGACGATTTGAAATTTGTAGGACTCCAGAATTTCATAAAGGTATTCCAAAACAAGGAAACTATGCTGTCACTTCTTAGAACCTTTCAATACTCGTTGATTTATGTACCATTAATTATGATAGTGGGATTTATACTGGCATTTATTTTAAACAGAGGTGTATACCTAAAAAATACAATCCGTTCTCTTGTATTTATGCCTTATGTATCCAATATGGTAGCAGTTGCAATTGTATTTAAAGTTTTACTAGGTAATAATAGTCCAATTATTATAGCTTTAAGAAATATGGGAATGGATCCTCCACTTCTTTTGCAAGACTTAAAATGGGCTCTTCCTACAGTAGCAATAATTTCCGTATGGAAAGGAGTGGGATTAAACATGGTTGTTTATCTTGGAGCGCTACAGGAAGTACCTGCCGAACTGTTAGAGGCAGCACAGATTGATGGAGCAACAAAATGGCAGAGGGTTCGCAAAGTCATTATTCCAATGATTTCGCCAACAACATTCTTCTTGGTAACTAGTTCAATTATTGGTTCATTTCAAAACTTCACCTGTATACAGGCGCTTACTGACGGCGGTCCGGGACAGGCAACTACAGTTATGTCTGTAAATATCGTTCGTACTGCATTTACGAAATTTGAAACCGGTCAAGCAAGTGCAATGGCCCTAATTATGTTTGTAATCGTTATGATTGTAACTCTTATTCAATGGCACGGACAGAAAAAATGGGTAAATTATTAAGGAGGAACAGTCAATGCAGAAAAAAGATAAAGGTTTAAAAGTATTATTAACGTTTGTCATTCTGGCTATGGGATTGATAGTTAACTTTCCATTTATATTTATGATTTCTTCTTCATTTAAGGTTAGTGGAGAAGTTATGAAATTCCCTTGGCATCTGATTTCAGAAAATCCGACACTCATGAACTTTAAGGAATTATTTTCAAATGGCATCTACAACTTTCATAAATGGTATTTAAATACCATTGTTATGACAGCACTTACTATATTAATTAAAGTGTTCTTTGTAAGCTTTACAGCATATGGATTTGCAAAGATTAAATTTAAGGGAAAGGATATTATATTCCTTATATTATTGTCAGCCATGATGATACCAAGCGATATTATGATTATACCAAGATACATGATATTTAAGAATTTACATATTCTTGACTCTATGTGGGCATTAATTTTGCCAAGTTGTGTGGATGTATATTTTGTGTTCTTATTACGTCAATCATTTATTTCGATTCCAGATTCCATTAGTGAAGCGGCAAAAATTGATGGATGTGATCACCTCCGTATTTATTGGAGAATTATTTTTCCACTGGCAAAACCGGCAATTGCAACTATGGCACTTTTTTCTTTTGCATGGGCTTGGAATGATTACATGGGTCCGTATCTGTACATATCCACTATGGATAAGCAAATGTTATCAGTTGGGGTTAAATTATTCTCATCTGGTATGATTCAGGATTATGGTACCCAGATGGCTGCAGCAACAGTTGTACTTTTGCCAATTCTGATTGTATTTCTATTCTGCCAGAAGTTCTTTATTGAAGGAGTCACTTCCTCCGCAGTAAAAGGGTAATGTTTGGAGCTTAAGGCAGTTATAATAAAGTAAAAGAAGGGAATGACTATATGGAAAAAAAATTAACAGGAAGAGTTACTGTTCCTACAGATGTGGATATGATACAGGAGACCAAGGATATTGTTAAAAGGTGGGGGGCTGACGCCCTACGTGATTGTGATGGAACGGATATGCCTGATGAGCTTAAGAAAATGCCTGTAAAAATTTATTCTACCTATTATACAACAAGAAAAGATAATGCGTGGGCAAAGGCTAATCCAGATGAAATTCAGCAAGTGTATTTAATGACTGAATTTTATACGGCAATGTCACAGGGAGAACTTCGTATTCCTCTGATGAAGCACTTATATAAGGATCAATTAAAGCCTAATACCATTCATGATATAAAGCGTTGGTGGGAAGTGGTAGACCGTACTACAGGAGAACCATTAGCTTCTAATACATGGGAATATGATGAAAATAATCAGGAAGTTATTATTTTAAACCCAGAGCATTTTCATGATTATACAGTAAGTTTCCTGGCATTTATTATATGGGATCCGGTACATATGTATAATTATATCACAAATGATTGGCAGGATGTAGAACATCAGCTAACTTATGATGTACGTCAACCTAAGACTCAGAAATATGTAATTGAAAAGTTAAAACGCTGGATGAAAGAAAATCCAGATAGTGACGTAGTACGTTTTACAACCTTTTTCCATCAGTTCACTTTGGTATTTAATGAATATGCCAAGGAAAAGTTCGTAGACTGGTTTGGCTACAGTGCTAGTGTCAGTACATATATTTTAGAGCAATTTGAAAAAGAAGTTGGGTATAAATTCCGCCCAGAATATATTATCGACCAGGGTTACCATAACAATACCAACCGTGTACCTTCTAAGGAATTCAGAGATTTCCAAGAGTTCCAGCAAAAAGAAGTTTCCAAGCTTATGAAAGTTCTTGTAGACATTTGCCATGATAACGATAAGGAAGCTATGATGTTTTTAGGTGATCACTGGATCGGAACGGAACCATTCGGTGAATATTTTAAACATGTAGGACTTGATGCAGTCGTAGGTAGTGTAGGAAATGGAATAACACTACGCTTAATTTCTGATATTCCTGGAGTAAAATATACGGAAGGACGTTTTCTTCCTTACTTTTTCCCGGATGTATTCCATAAAGGCGGCGATCCTATTAAAGAGGCAAAGGTAAACTGGGTAACTGCAAGACGTGCTATCTTAAGAAAACCAGTTGATCGAATCGGCTATGGCGGTTATTTAAAGATTGCATTGGATTTCCCTGATTTTATACAATATATTGAGGAAGTATGTGACGAATTCCGCCTTCTTTATGATAACATGGGAGGTCAAAGCCCATACAGCCATTTTAAAGTAGGCGTTTTAAATTCCTGGGGTAAGATTCGTTCTTGGGGAACCCATATGGTGGCACACGCTATTGATTATAAGCAGACTTATTCCTATGCCGGAGTACTTGAAGCATTAAGCGGTATGCCTTTTGATGTGGAATTTATTAGTTTTGAAGATGTGATAAAGAATCCAGATATCTTAAAGGAATGCAAGGCAGTAATTAACGTAGGTGATGCTTATACTGCACCAAGTGGAGGAGCCTATTGGAAAAATCCTAAAATCAGCAGTGCAGTAAAGGCTTTCGTAGCCGGGGGTGGCGGATTTATTGGAGTTGGTGAGCCATCCGCATGTGAATATCAGGGCAGATATTTTACCTTGTCAAATGTACTGGGCGTAAATAAAGAAGTTGGATTCTCCATGTCAACTGATAAATACAACTGGGATGAGCACAGCCACTTTATTACTGAGGATTCCAGTGAAAGTATTAATTTTGGAGAAGGCATGAAGAATATCTATGCCCTTGACGGAGCGCAAATCCTACGTAAGAATGGACAAGACGTTCAAATGGCTGTAAACCAATTCGGAGATGGAAGAAGCGTTTATATAAGTGGAATCCCTTATTCCTTTGAAAACTCCAGAATGCTTTACCGTGCTATATTCTGGGCAGCAGGTATGGAGCAGGAGATGAAGAAGTGGTATAGCAGCAACTATAATGTAGAAGTAAATTATTATCCTGCAACCAATAAATATTGTATTGTCAATAATACTTATGAACCTCAGGAAACCATAATATATGATGGTAAAAGCAGAGAATACAGTATGAAATTAAAAGCAAATGATATTTTGTGGTTTACATTTTCAGAAGATTAGGATATTGTACAAGAGGTGAGTTATGCAGACAAAGAAAACACTTGGAACATATGAAGTAATTACCATAGAGGAAGCACGCGATGCACTAAACCATGTGATTGCTCAGGTTAAAAATAATATTCCGGAGTTTTACGATAGTTTTCCGGCCGCAAATAGCATCAATCAGATATATCCAGCTACAGAAAACAATGACTGGACCAATGGATTTTGGACTGGACAGTTGTGGCTGGCATATGAACAGACCAAGGAGGGTGTTTTTAAAGAAGCAGCCCTTCATCAGGTGCCAAGCTTCAAAGAACGTCTGATAAAAAGAATTGTAGTAGATCATCACGATATGGGATTTTTGTATACACCTTCCTGTGTTGCGGCTTATAAACTAACAGGCGACAAACTGGCAAGAGAAACGGCTCTAATGGCAGCAGATAATCTGATGGGTCGGTTTCAAGATAGGGGAGAATTCTTTCAGGCTTGGGGAAAATTAGGTAATCCCAAGGAATACAGATTAATTATTGATTGCCTTTTAAATATGCCTTTGTTATTTTGGGCATCAGAGGAAACAAAGAATTTAAAATACAGGGAAACTGCACTTCTACATATTAGAACCAGCATGAAACATGTAGTCCGTGAAGATTCCTCTACATATCATACTTATTATTTTGACCCGGAGACAGGTGCTCCGCTACGTGGGGTAACTGCGCAGGGATATAGAGATGGTTCCATATGGGCAAGGGGTCAGGCCTGGGGAATATATGGCTCAGCCATTGCATATAAGTATTGTCCGAATTCAATGTATATTGAAAGTTTTAGAAAGATTACAGCATGTTTTCTAGAGCATTTACCTAAGAATCTGATACCTTACTGGGATTTTTACTTTACAGATGGAAGCGGGTCGCCAAGAGATTCTTCTTCTGCGGCTATAGCAGCTTGTGGAATGCTTGAAATGGCAAAATATTTAGAACCTGAGGAAGCAAAGGATTATATAAAAACAGCAAAACGTTTATTAAAGGCATTGACAAAACATTGCTTATATCGTTCTAGTGAAGATACTAACGGAATATTACTTCATTCTACTTACGCAAAGAGTTCTCCATATAATACGGTAAAGGATAGTGGTGTTGATGAATGTACCCTGTGGGGGGATTATTTTTATATGGAAGCACTTGTAAGGTTAGTGGCACAGTGGGAAGTCTATTGGTAGAAAAGAGACTGGGAGGAATCTGCTCTTTCGTTTATTGGTATATATGAATAAAAAAGTTAGTTTATATTTTAAAATACTGACAGAATGATAAGAATAGCACATAAATTCAAAATACAACCTATATAAACTAGATAAAATATTAGCTATAATAGGGTTATAAATAAAAGGAGGGAAATAAACATGAAATTAAAAAGCACATTAAAACGAGGCGTTGCTTTTGGCTTAGCTGCAATGATGGTTTTAAGTACTGCCGGATGCGGAAAATCCGATAAAACTAAGGATAATTCAGGTAGTAAAACAACTGTGACTGAAGGTACTGAATCTACCCAAAAGCCTAACAGTGATAAACCATTTGATGGTGTGACTGTAAAATGGGCACTGACAGATAACGCTGCAACCGGCACTGAAACAAAAGAAATGGTAGACTTAATTAAAGAAAAAACAGGTATTAACGTAGAGTTTTACATCACTCCTACAACAAAAGCAGGAGAAATAGACAAGGTACTTGTAAGTTTAATGTCAGGAGAAGAAATCGACATCGTAAACAGAACTCCCCTTCAATTGGAAGAGTTCTACAAAGCCGCTGTTTTAGAGCCAATTGATGATCTTGCAAAAGCAGATAATTATGATATGGACACTATATATGGTGGTCTACCTGTTAAGTTTGAAGATAAGACATATGCTATTCCAGCAGAAAAAGATATTTGGTTAACTTATTATAACAAGAAAATCTTTGATGATGCTAATGTTCCATATCCAACTGCAGAAGGATGGACTTGGGAAAAATATGTTGAAACAGCTAAGAAACTCAACAATCCAGAAAAGAATATCTGGGGATCCTTTATGAGTGATGACGTTGCATGCAACTATTTACAAGCTACACAAAAGGGTGTTTCTGCTTATAAAGCTGATGGTACAGCCAATTTTGATGATCCTGCATTCGCTGATGCTACAAAATGGTTCTTTAGTTTAGGTAATGAACTTAAGATTCAACCAAGCTGTATAGATTTAGCTTCTGGTACATATCCATATAACTCCTTCATGGTAAATGGAAATATCGGAATGTATGTATATGGCGGATGGGTAGCAAGTGCATTATCAGATAAAACAAAATATCCAAGGGATTGGGAATTAGGTATTCTTCCAATGCCATATCCAGAAGGCTCAGATCCATCTTCTTTAACAATTACAAACTGCTATGCTATACCAAAGACATCCGGTAATAAAGATGCAGCATTTGAAGTAATCAAAACTATTTGTGAAAACAAATATACTTTAGGTTACGGACGTGTCCCTGCAAAGGTTCTAACAGAAACTGAAGCAAAATCTTACATTGAAAATAGTTTACTTCCAAAATTTGCAGATGATCATTTAACAGTAGAAGATTTTATCTTAGGATGGTTTGATAATAGCAGATTATACCTAAGTGAAAAAATTATGGGTATTGCTGATACCACAATCGGACAGATTTACACTGAAGAAGGTCAATTATACGGTCAGGGGCAAAAATCACTGGAAGATACCATGAAATCTATTCAGGACAGAGCAAACGAAGCGATTAAAGAGGCAAATGAGAAATAAAAAGGTATTATCTCATCTTAAGAGTGATATTTTTATCCAGATTAAGATAAGAAAGCGCTGTCAGAGCATTTGGCAGCGCTTTCTTACATAAAATTAATAGAGCTAAAGTGTTGGAACGAGGATAGTATGAAGAATAGAATTTTTTTATTGCCTGAAAAAGGAGAATTTTATAAGGCTAACCTTCACAGTCATACAACCATATCAGATGGAAGGCTGAAACCGGAAGAATCCAAGGAAATATATAAAAAACATGGGTATCAGGTTATGGCATTTACCGATCACAGAATATACAAAAACCATGAAGATTTAAATGATGAAGAATTCCTGGCTCTTGCAGCGGTAGAAGTAGATATTAATGAAGTTAGTTCAGAAAGACTGGGTCCGAAAGATAAGACCTATCATATTAACTTATATGATATAAAACCTGATTATGAACGAGAAAGAAAAGAGAGGGGAATATGCCCGGAACGGCGATATGGGAATTTTGATTATATCAATCAGTATCTGGAAGAGATGCATGAATTGGGATTTATCGCATGTTATAATCACCCATACTGGTCTTTACAAAATTATGATGATTATAAAGGATTGAAAGGACTTTTTGCCATGGAAATCTACAATTACGGTTGTGAGCATGATGGATTATACGGTTATAATCCACAATCCTATGATGAAATGCTTCGCTTAGGTAACAGATTATGGTGTTTAGCAACAGATGATAATCATAACAGCTATCCTTTTGATAATCCCCTATGTGATTCCTTTGGAGGATTTACTATGATAAAAGCGGAAGAACTAACTTATTCCGCCATAATGGATTCTATCATAAAAGGTCATTTCTACAGTTCTATGGGACCGGAGATAAAAGAACTTTATATTGAAGGAAATGAACTGGTAGTGAAAACCGGACCGGTTCAAAAAATCTATGTAATAATGGATGCCACCAGATGTTATCGTAAAGTGGCTATGCCAGGTGAAACTCTTACAGGTGCAAAATTTACTCTTGATGGTAACGAAAATTATATACGTGTAGAGTGTAAAGATGCGAATGGATTCTTTGCCAATAGCAATGCCTACTTTCTTACTGATATTGGATTTGGGGAAATATAAGATGTCTGATTGGTTGGATAAATAGTTGCATTTGAGGAGTAAATAGTTGTTACAACATTTTACCACAGTTAGTCAAAATACCTATACAAATCATTAGTCTTTTCCAAAGTGATTCAAAAGAATCGTTTACATAGTCCAAGAAAAAAATTTATAAAATTTACCTACTGTATAAACCATCTCAACCGTAAGATTAGAAAACTTTGCAAACGAGCTGGGTTAGCAGTCATAGGTTTATAGCCGCTCCGAAATGGGAAAATATTTTTTGTAAGTATAAAAACGGACTATATTGTAACAATATTCTTATTAGAATCTATTATTAAAGGAGTTGTGTATTATGAGTAAAGGAAATGGCGGAAAAGGCGAAAAGAATACCGGAAGAAAAAGTGGAACACCTGAAGTTTCAAACTATTCAGTTTCCAACAAAGTAGGAGATAAAATGGGTGGTAAAACTGCCAAGCATAAAGGTAATGGTAATTCTTCTACCTAAAAAAATAAATAGTTTACCGGCTTTTTCAGTTATATGAATTTATGAAATCGTATTGAGGCTGTTGCAAAATAAAAACTGTCATACTAAGCCAAAATGGTATTATGGTGGATTAGTAAAAGATTCTTGATTGCAAAATAAAAACTGCCATTCTGAGCCAAAATGGTATTATGGTGGATTAGTAAAAGATTCTTGGTTGCAAAATAAAAACTGTCATACTGAGCCAGAATGGTATTATGATAGATTAGTAAAAGGTTCTTAATTACAAAATAAAAACTGTCATTCTGAGCCCAAAGGGCGAAGAATCTCACATTAAAATGGGATTCTTCGCCCCTTGGGCTCAGAATTATAATGATAAATAGCACACTATGAACGAAAGGGATTCTTCGCGAATTCAACTTCGTTGAATTTTTGCTCAGAATGACATGCCTTCATAGCAATGACATACTGTTCGTAGTTTATATTAGACAGTTTCGCAACAGCTACATAAATTAGCAAATGAGTTATATCTTATTTTGATTCCAAATAAGCAACCAGTATATAGCGTTCTGGTGCGGAGCCAATATATTCAAATGGATAGCATGTGCTTAATGTTAGTGTTGCTCTTGGCTTTGGGACAATAACAGTATGGTCATCTTTTTCTACAATTCTTACTTTATTTACCTTATATTTAAATTCTCCTGCTGAGGTGCGAACAATAAGTAAATCACCTTTCCCAACCTGACCAAGCTTACGAAATACAGTATCTCGGTGACCTGCTAAAACAGAATTATCATTTTCACCCGGCAGTACACTATCGGTATAATGTCCAACTCCCATATCAAGCTCTGTATCGCTTGTCCCTTCATAAATTGGGTAGGAAATATTCAGCTTTGGTATATATAGTTCACCGAATTCATCTCCAGCCTGTGGTCGTTTCGGGTATAAAACAGGATCTTTTTCTATTTGAGATACTTTTGAATTAAATTTTATATTATTTATCTCTATATGATCTGCTTGATTTACCTCAGATGTACCTTCTGCTTGATTTGCCGCAGATGTACCTTCTGCTTGATTTACCTCAGATGTACCTTCTGTTTGATTTATCTTAGGTGTACCTTTTGTTAGGAGTGACTTATTACCGGTAGTATACGTTGTATTACCCTTTGCCAATTTATTAATATTGTCTAAGGCAATAAGACTTCCAAGTACAATTAGGGATAATGATATACCTATTATGAATGACCTTTTCAATTGAATATTAGATACACCTATTATAAATGGCTTTTTCAGTTGAATATTAGATATACCTATTATGAATGACTTTTTCAATAGAATATTAAATTTATTTTTCAAGAATTTCAACTTTGCCAGTCCTTATTTTTAGGAAAATTACTGTTCCGATTATGGTAATGAATATACCAAGTAATGCTTTTGACATATAATTACCAGCCGTTTTTGGAAGTTCTCCTCCCTTTATTGTTTTAACAGGGTTATTATTGGTATCTACACCTGTCACATTGCTCACATCTTCAATAATTTTTCCAATTTCCCCAAAATTATTTTTAATAAATTCATTGGTAATAACAGCATCTGCTAATAATTCAGATTTATCATTATAAAGTGCAATCTTATAATCAGCATCTTTATCCCATTCCATTTTCATTATTTCTTCCATGGAATATTGAGTTTCTGCGCCGCCTTTTATTATACTAAAAGATATCTTTAGCTTAACGGAAGAAAGAAATTCTTCGTAAAGAGAAGCAAACTCAGCAATTTCAGCATCACTTGGTTTATAATTTTCATCTGCCATTCCTTTTCCCATTAAGTTCTGAGCAAAAATCATAAAACGATTGGCTAAATCTTCTATATGAGTTTGACTTTCCGCACTGGATATATCGTCGGAAATTGATAAGAAATGTTCATCCAGATTTTGCAGTTCAGTTTCTGTTATGCCTATTTGATTCAGTAAATCCATGTACATTGATAAATCTAATTCAGGGCCAATGGAAGATGACCAGACTAATTCTTCTAGCTGGTCTATAAAAATGAAGTCATCTATGCTTTTTCCACTATCATTTATTAATTGAATAATAGCTTCTTTATCCAGACCATAATTGTCATTAAAATATTTTAAATTACTAAGGTTTGCTTTTATTACATCCCCTAAGTAATCACTTAAATCAGATACCGTTTCGAAGTCTTCTATACTTGTAGAATATTCAGAAAGATAGGAATTGATATCTTCTTTAGTTACTTGAAGGCCACGTACCGTACTAACTTTATTTAGATATGCTGCTAATTTATTATCAAAGTCTGCTTCATGCCCAGAATTATTACTGTCTGTATAAAAATCCAGTGCAGTATCTAAATCATTTAAATAAATATAATCATTTAATTCTTCACCATATTCTTTTAGCAATTGAACCAAAGAATTACTATCTAATTCGTATTTGCTATAAATATTATGTAAATTACTTAAATCTGCTTTGATAACTTCACCTAAGAATTCAGTAATTTCTTCAGTAGAATTAAAATCATCTTTTGTTTTATCATACATAGCTAGAGAGCGGTCTATATCCTCCTTATTTACTTTAAATCCCCTTATAGAACTTGTCTCATTTAAATATGAAGTCATATCTTGTTCCGAAGTAGAAGAGATATTTTCCTCCGCATATGCTGCTTGTGGAAATAATACAAGCAACATAGCTAAGGAAAGTAGAACTGTTACTAATTTTTTCATTTTTTCTCCTTTTTGTGTATTATGTAATTAATTTGCTTTCTAATTTTATAAAATTTATAAATTTTTTGCAATATGTGGGCTTTTCCATATGAGGCAATTGTTACTACTTTAGGGTTGCTATTTTATAATGTTTATGTTAACATTATAAAAAAATTTAAGGATAGGTAGCTGTTATGTCTAATTTAAAATTATTTATATTAAATAGGGACGACGATAGGCAGCGCTTGTAACTGTGTGAAATCATAGGTACAAGCGCTTAAAGTGTTGTACCTATGTGGAGGTAATTATACTTAAGGACCACATTGGTAAAGTAATTTATTGGTGTGGTCCTTTTTCTATACATGAAATTATCCATACATGAAATTTCTTATATATGTATTTTTCAATGTATGAAAGGAGGTGTTACTATGGGGCATATAGACGATGCCTATATTGATGTGAAATTTTATTTTAAAGGGAAACATTTTAAAATTGAGTATAGATTGAAGAAAAATATATGAATAGAAAGGATGCCACGAAGCGATTCTTTCAAAGTCCGAAAGAAATCATTTTCTTAAAGGTTGAAAGAAATCATTCTTTTAAAAGTTGAAGGATAATTATTTCAACTGGATTATTAGTGGCGTATCACATCTGCAAGCAGAGTATCAGAACTGCAAAATAGATGTGATATAAAAAGGATGTAAATATGAAAATGTTACAAGGGAATATTATAAAAACCATCGAGGCTGAAGATATAAAGAATTATATTGGACAGAGGATAAATATACACGGCAGTATTTATAAAATAAGAAAAATGAGTGGCTTTTCTTTTGTTTTATTGCGAACCAAACGAAGTATTGTACAGTGCGTGTATAGTGAAGAATTCTCACAACTAGATGTTAATTTATTAAAGGAAGAAAGCTGTGTTTGCGTTACGGCTGATGTTATCAATGAGGAAAGATCAAAAACAGGATGGGAATTAAGAATGCTTGAGGTTGAAGTATTATCAAATCCGGAAGAGGAACTACCAACTGTTATAAATAATAAAATAGTGGATACATCAATAGAAAAATTATTGGATTTCCGTCCTATTACATTAAGAAATGAAAAGGAAAGAGCTATTTTCAAATTGCAAGAAGGAATATGTAATGGCTTTCGAGCATTTTTATTAGACCAGAAGTTTACTGAAATTCATACACCTAAAATTGTATATGCAGGTGCAGAAGGTGGCGCTAATATTTTTAAATTAGACTATTTTGGTAAGGAAGCTTTTCTTGCTCAAAGCCCACAGTTCTATAAGCAGATGATGGTTGGAGTATTTGAAAGGGTTTTTGAGATAGCACCAGTTTTTAGGGCAGAAAAGCATGATACCTCAAGGCACTTAAATGAATACACTAGTGTGGATTTTGAAATGGGATATATCGAAAACTTTGAAGATATTATGCAAATGGAAACGAAGATGATTCAATTTACTATGAATTATCTTGAGGAAAATTATAGTTCTGAGTTGAAACTACTAAAAGTAGTTGTTCCAAATGCTACGGAGATACCAGTTATAAAATTTATAGAAGCTAAAGAGTTAATCGCTAAAGAATATAAAAGGGAGATTAAGGATTTTGATGATTTTGAGCCGGAAGAAGAAAAACTGTTATGTAAAATAATTATGGATAAGACTGGTTCGGAGTTTGTATTCGTAACCCATTATCCTATTAAAAAACGACCGTTTTATGCAAAAGAGGATATGGATAATCCAGAAGAAACGCTTAGTTTTGATTTGTTATTCAGAGGACTTGAAATAACTACTGGAGGACAAAGAATTCATGATTACAATGAACAAGTAGAAAAAATGAAAAGACGCGGAATGACAATAGAACTTTTTGAGAGTTACCTAATGATGCATAAGTATGGAATGCCGCCACATGGAGGATTAGGTTTAGGTTTGGAGAGATTTACAAGCAAATTATTAAGTCAAGAAAATGTAAGATTTGCAACATTATTTCCACGAGATATTCATAGAGTTACACCATAAGGATTCTTTGAATGTTTTAGTATGACGTGTATTATTGAATATTAGTATAACAAATTAGAACTGTTACAAAAGGTTATTCTTAAAGCAAATTCAGGATGGCTGAATTTTTAGAGAAGAATCCTTTTAATCATTTTATGATATAATTTCTCGTAAATATAACTGGTGGAAGAAATGATTCTGGCATAGGTGGTGAGAATAAGAGTAAGAAAAGGAAGATTCTAGACTGTGGAACAGGTGTACCATTACCAATACTCAGGTATAATTGAAGCAGGGACTTTGGTAAATACAGAAAGGGAAGATGGTTATTTTACAACCTTACAATATAATTATGGTGGTAAAATGACGATAAAAAATGATGTGCCACAAGAGGAAATGGATAAAATCATAAAATATAGAGGTTAAGAACTAATAATATTTAATTCATGTAAAATTTTTGATATTTAGTGAAATAATATTGCTATATGCTTACAAATATAGTACAATAGACCTATATAAGGGTAGCGAAAGAACTATAACTTAATATATAATTTGCTTAAATAAACTAAACTTATATGAGTAAATGTATGCAATTTAAGCCGTATTCATATTAAGGCTATTGCAAAATAGAAATTAATGTTTTTCGGGGTAAGGACACTTTTGAAAGGCAGGCAATTTATTTTGCAATAGCCTTTTTTATTATAAAATACTTATAAAATTCTACGAGGGTATACTTATGGTAAAGGGAAAACAAGACAGGCAAAATCGTTTTAATACGAAACTGATTATATTTGTAATTTTGTTAAGTTTAATACCAATATTAACATTTACAGTTTTTGAAATATCAAGAGGATTAATATCGGCAAATGTAGAATATGTTCAAATAGCTCATTTTATGGGATTTACAATAACTTTTATTATTATACTGATTATTTCTATTATTATTGGCCAGTATTTAAGAGCAGTGAATGATAAAAAAGTTTTAGTAGCTACTTTAGAGTTAAAAAGTATAACCAATAGTATTCATGCTGGAGTTGTTAACTTCCTACTTGAAAATAATTATGGTATTACATATGCCAGTGATGGATTTTACGATATTATTGGTTACAGTAAAGAAGAAGTAGAAAAAAAGAACAATAGTATATTAAGTTTTATTTATGAAAAAGACTTAAATGTTTTTCAATTTCCTATAGATGGGGTTCGTATAGGTGATTATATTCAGAAGGAATTCAGAATTCTAACTAAGCGTCAAGAAATAAGAGGGATATTATTTAATGGCAATTATTCAGAAGGAAAAGAGGGGCATACCATTTCTGCAGTTTTAGTTGACATTACTGAAACTAAGCAAATGCATGAAAGGCTATTAGTGGAGGAACAGCGGTATCGTGTAGCTACCGAAATCTCCAATGACGTTCTGTTTGAATATGATATTGAAAATGATTATATGAAATACGTGGACCGGTTCAAAGATTTATATAATGAGGATCCGAACATACCTAATTATACAAGGCAAAATGATCATTGCAAAGGATTAATACATCCGGAAGACATTGGGTTGTATTTAGAATATTGCAAATCTTTAAGTAGTGGAAAAGCGCTTATTGAAGCGGAATTTCGAATATTGGATAAACAGAAAAAGTATGTCTGGTGCCATCTTTGCGGTAAAACCATTTATGATGAAAAAATGCAGCCAATTAAAGTGATTGGCAAATTAGTAAATATCGATTTGTATAAAAGAGATTACGAAATTTTAGAATTCAAAGCCAAGAGAGATCCTCTTACCGGCGTATTTAATAAAAGTGTAACTAGGGACTTGATTGATAGTTATATTGAGAAAAATAAAGATAAACAACATACTTTTATGGTTGTTGATATTGACGATTTTAAGAATATTAATGATAAATATGGGCATTTGCAAGGAGATAAGATATTATCCTTTGTGATAAATCAAGTAAAAATAATCTTTTCTTCGGGAGAAATTATAGGTAGAATCGGTGGAGATGAATTCGTTGTTTTTATTGGAGATACTGTAGATAAGGAAACCATATTGTCAAAAGCAGATCTTTTACGCAGAGCCTTGCAAACGGTTTATCATGATGCTGAATTTGATATATCACTATCCGGAAGTATTGGAATATCAACTTATCCCCAAGATGGAAAAACATATGAAGTGCTATTTGATAGGGCGGATAAGGCTTTATATGATGTAAAAGAGCAAGGTAAGGATGGATATAAAATGTTTGAGTAATTAAATAAAAAGTTAGCTTATTAAGTAGGACGCTTTGCCTAATATAGGTCATGCAGACCTTAGAGAGTAGACAGGGGATATATTTCATGTTCCGTTGAAAAATTC
>ENA-UOOR01000442-UOOR01000442.1-fermentation-metagenome-genome-assembly--contig:-NODE-442-length-59229-cov-5.239936_pt1 | contig 59229 bp, 50 predicted proteins | sample MGYA00245780_ERZ724029 | MGnify/ENA primary metagenome ERZ724029 (study PRJEB28704, sample SAMN03018315) | fermentation metagenome | biome: anthropogenic terrestrial biome; feature: soil; material...
ACTTATTTTGCTGATTTTAAGCATAAAGACCATTTGTTCAGCAGACCCTAATTAATCGCTTCGACTCATATTCCTAACTTTCGCTTTAATTCTTCCACTTGATACTCCCATAGCGATATGGAATCGCTTTTTTCGTCGGGATCGGAAAAGTCGGTTATTTCGAACGTTATATCTCCCGACAAATCGAGTTTACGCACTAAAAACTCGAAATAGGCATCCGGGTCGTTCTCGTCAAGCCATCGATAGCGGATACTGGTAGGAGGATTCTTACTGATGATTTCAGCCCGCCGGCTATCATCTTTATCCCAAGTAAATGTAAAAATAGTGTCGGTATCATCTATCGTTACCCTGTCAGCAAACCACTCACAAAGACCGTCAATCTGACTGATCATTCTCCATAAGCTGTTCTGCGAGGCGTTTCCCATCAAAAATTCAATATGAAACTTTTCTTTCGACATATATATTTACTGAAAAATTTCGCTCAATGTACGACTTTTTTTTGAAATGGATGCAATCGAAGAGTTTATTTTTTCGTCTGCCACTCATCCTTCATCCCTCATACATCATACATCATACATCATACATCATACATCATACATCATACATAAAAAAGTCCATAAGCTTCGGCTCCCTCAATGGCGAGCTATTCACTTATGGACACTAAAAATAAATTACTTTACAAACGTTTTAGCGAATCGGTTTGTATTCGACAAAAGCTTCAATCGCCTCATACGACGCCAATCCGAGTTTCCAATACATATCGGCTGTCGCTTTATTCCGTTCTTCGGAACGCTGCCAGAAGAGCCGTTCATCATCGCCCAAATAAGGAGCGCTTTCCATTTGCGATTGATGACGAAGGACAGCATTCCGTTTCTGACGCAATTCTTCGGGAGAAAGGGGTACCGCCATTTCGATATGGTCTATCTCCCACTCCATCCAAGCTCCGCGATACATCCAAATACGACAATCTTTAAACCACTCATCCTCTTTGATGATATCGACAGCAGCCAGAATAGCATCGAGACACACTTTATGCGTTCCGTGCGGATCGGCCAAGTCGCCTGCCACATAAATCTGATGGGGCTTAATCGTTTCGATAAAATCTTTTACGATCAAGACATCTTTCTCCGAAATAGGATTCTTCTGAACACGGCCTGTTTCGTAAAAAGGCTGGTCGAGGAAATGGACGTTTTCTTCCGACAGTCCTACATAACGGTCCGCCGAACGGGCCTCCTCACGGCGAATGCGTCCTTTAATAAACAAAATATCCGGCGAGTCGATATCCTCTTTCGTCTTCTCATTCAACAAATAATTCCGCATCTTACTGTAAGTTTCGATTAAGCCATTATCATTTGAATTGGCTTTCTTAAGCAGACTTCTCATCACGGAAATATAGCGAATCACTTCTTCATCGCCCACGGCGATATTTCCGGAAGTTTGATAAGCCACATGCACTTCATGCCCTTGATTGACGAGACGTTGGAATGTCCCCCCCATCGAAATCACATCATCGTCGGGATGCGGGCTGAAGATAATCACACGCTTCGGATAAGGTTTGGCTCTTTCGGGACGATAGGTATCATCGGCATCGGGCTTTCCTCCGGGCCAACCGGTGATGGTATGCTGCAAATCGTTAAAGATTTTGATATTTACATTATACGCAGAACCGTAAAGGGTGATTAATTCACTTAATCCGTTATCGTTATAATCTTTATTGGTCAGTTTGAGAATGGGTTTGTTTACGACCCCACACAACCATACGATGGCCCTACGGATGAGTTTATTATCCCATTCACAATTCGTCACCAACCACGGATGGCTGATACGGGTAAGCTCGGAAGCGGCGGCGAGATCGATAAACACCTGAATCTCCGGATGGGTTTGCAGCAACGACCCCGGCACCATATCGGTCACGGGTCCTTCCACAATCTCATGGATACTTTCCGCCTTTTGCTCGCCCCAGGCGACCAATGTGATTTTACGCGCCTGCATCATATCGGAGAGCCCCATGGTGATAGCGCTTACCGGCGCTTTTTCCAGTGATCCGAAATGAGTTACGATATCTTTGCGGGAGTCGCCATCGAGCATCACCAAACGGGTTTGCGAATGTAAATTGCTCCCCGGCATATTAAATCCGATATTCCCCTTGCTGCCTAATCCGAGCAGGAGGTAATCCAATCCTCCCAAGCGTTTCATGTCGACCTCGAATTCTTCGCAATTCTCGGAAATCAAATCTTTTTCGATCGTCGCATCCGGAGAGAAAATATTTTCCGGATCGATATCGATTAAGTTCAAAAAATGATCCTTTAATTGTTGTAAGTTACTGACCGCTTCATCTACAACAGGATAATACTCATACGTATTAAAAACGACCAGATTTCTAAAACTGACGTTTTCCTCTTTGTGTTGCCTTACCAATTCCTGATAAACAGGTTGGGTGGATGCACCCCCGGTAATGCCTAAAACAAATTTTTCGTTAGCTTGCTGCTTTTTGAGCATGTCGCCGACAATGTCATTAGCGACTTTTTTAGCGGCTCTTTTCGTCTCTTCATAAATCGCTGTAGGAATTTTTTCAAAACGCGCCAAATTGTATTCTTCAAAGTCGTTTTCCGGCCTGTAATACTTCTTCGGTGTCCTTTCTAACGTAATGTGCGAACTTAAATCTAATCTCATATTCATGCTGATTTATAGTGATATTTTTAAGATGCAAATATAACACTTATATTGGAAAGGAGGTTTATTATTTTAAAACAAAAAAGACTTTCGGTTTTATTTATTAATTATTTTGATTATCTATACTCGCGCGCTGTCTCTCCATTCTTTTTGTGACTTGCGCATATAGGAGGAGTGCAATAGCCGATACGGCGCCGATAGCGACGAATACATACCATATATAATGGGCATGTTGTGTAGCTTGAGCATAAGCCGCCGTATCCAATACGCCGTTGGCATCGGAAAACAAACGCGGATCGGGACAGTATTTTTCCAACAAAAAGCCCGAAATACCGAAGGCAAACAGGTATGAAAAGAAAGAGTGAAGATGGCTGAAGCCGAGATAGAGTCCTTCTTGTCCGGCGGGCGCCTGAAGAGAGAAATATTCCAAGTAACGCGGGGAAATAAAACATTCGGCCAGTGCTTGCATGGCAATTCCGACCATCATCAAAAAAGCGACCGGATGCAAGCCAAGGATATATCCCGCCCCCACTTGGTTACCCAGCGACATCACCAATGCCGATAAAGGAATGATGAACATCCCGACCATCATGGACGATAACGCGCTTCGTTTTTTCATTAAAGAGGTAATGAAATTCACGCAAACAAAAACGACTAGCGGATTGACGTTGGCATACCATCCGGGAGTAGCCCCGTCACCGATCAAACGCAACACGTATTTGGGCATGGTCGAGTACATTTGACTTTGTATCATCCAGAAACCGCTGACAATCAACATAAGAATCATCAGGCGTCCGTTAAGGAGCACCTTTCCCATCGATCGCCATAATTCGCGGACACTTTTTTGCGGCCCTTCGGGCTTCGCCGATTTATAAAAGAAAAACACCAGAATCAAGGCCAACAGCGTCATTCCGGCGGCAAAATAGTTCAAATAGACCAATCCCTGATCGCCCATGCTTTTCCGTAACGGATCGACCACCGTCTTTCCCAGAAAAGCGCCGATATTCACCATCATATAAAAGATCGCATACCCCCTTGCGCGGGTTTCGGAAGTGGTTTCACGCGCAACCGTTCCCGAAATAACCGCTTTGATAAAAGCTCCTCCTATTACAATAAATACCAGTACGGGAATTATCGTCCATTGATACACGCTTTCTTTTAAACCGTAAAAAGTCGTGGTCATATCGTAATTGACCAGTCCTGCGCTTTCCAACAGCGTAGGCAACAGCCCTAATCCGGCATAACCGATGGTCAGAAGTGTAAAAGCAAGGGCGATGGAATTCCGGAAACCGATTTTATCGGCGTAAGCTCCGGCAAAAGTGGGAAGCAAATAGAGGAATGCCGAAAAAAGCCCGGCAATGATGCCGGCCTGAATATCGGAAAAGCCCCATACATTGGACAAATACAAGGTGATGACGATGAAGACGGCATAGTAAGCCAATCGTTCGAGAAGTTCTACAAAGTTTGCGACCCAAAAGGCCTTTGAAAATTTGATCATTTATTCTATCTTTTTGTTATTCAAGTTTCGCAAATGCGTTTGTAATCGTTGCGACTCAAACGAAGCCCTTTAGATGTTTTGTGGGGGACCCGGCGTTCGCAATGAGCATAAAAAGAGGAGCTGTTTGAGCGAAGCGAGTTCTACTCTTTTAGCGAACGAGAACGATACCGGGTCACAAAACATCGGGAGGCGAAGGTGAGTTGCAACGATATGGCTTGCGAAACTTGAGTTTATTATTTTAAATCGATAACGGTAATACCCGCCCCGCCGAACTGCACGTGCTCGTCGCCGTAATGCGACACTTCCGGCACCGTCCTCAGATAATCGCGGATGATTTGCCGCAACGCTCCCGTGCCCGTGCCATGCAGCACCCGTATGCGTTCGATCCCTAACTGGACGGCATCATCGACAAAATACATCACCGCCTGCAACGCTTCGTCGCCCCGCATGCCCCGCACATCGATATCTTGCCGGAAAGCCAGTTTTTTCTCGAAAATGACATCCCGGGTGTTGGACATTTTCTTTTCTTTTTTCAACTGATTGTTGCTCACCCGTTCCAACTTTTCGATTTCGACGGTCGATTTAATCATTCCGAAAGCTACCGTCGCTTTTTTAGCCGAAAGCTCCACAATCTCTCCGACAGATGTCTGTCCTTTCAACCGTACCGCATCGCCTTGAGACAAAGGTGCATCGGAAGGCGTGATTATTTTTGGGGGCGTTTTAGGGTGATGTTTACGGTCGCCTTTCTTCGCTTCGCCGGCCTGTATATTCGTTTTAAAATCACTTAATTCACGACGGACTTCGCGCGTACGCTCTTTGTCGGCATTCGTTTCTTTGATTTCCCGAATGGTATTTTCGATAAGCGCATTACTTTCGGCAATCAATTGTTCGGCTTGCTGTTTGGCTTGCGCGATAATTTGTTTTTTTTGCGTATCTATTTCATCCAAACCGGTTTCGTACTTCACCGAAAGTTCTTCGAGACGTTTACGCTCTCGCCGTATTTCATCGCGCTTTTTTTCCCAATAGCGTTTATCGCGGGCGATATCCTGCAAATACTTGTCCATATTGATATAGTCCTGTCCGACGGTTTCCGAAGCCTGTGCAATCACATCTTCAGGCAATCCGATTTTTCGGGCAATCTCCACGGCAAAAGAACTCCCCGGATTTCCGATGGAAAGTTTGAAAAGCGGTTGCATCTGATGGCGGTCATACAGCATCGCCCCATTTACAACCCCTTCATGTTCATTGGCATAATGCTTCAGGTTTTGATAATGGGTGGTAATGACCCCGAATGCTTGCCGCTGATTGAAACGGTCGAGCAAGGCTTCGGCGATGGCGGCCCCTATCTGCGGTTCGGTTCCGCTACCGAATTCATCGATCAGCAATAGCGACCGGCCATCGCAGTTTTTGACAAACATTTTCATATTGGTCAAATGGGAACTATACGTGGAAAGGTCGTTCTCGATAGATTGCTCATCGCCGATGTCGATAAAAATCTTTTCGAAAATCCCGACCTTTGAATTTTCCCTTAGAGGAATCAGTAATCCGCACTGCAACATATATTGAAGCAATCCTACGGTTTTCAGACAGACCGATTTTCCCCCGGCATTCGGGCCGGAAATAATCAGGATGCGTTGTTCGTCTTGCAACGTTATATCGAGCGGGACGACTTTGCGGTTCTGCTTTTTCAGCGCAAGAAACAAAAGAGGATGTACGGCCTGTACCCAATCGATTTGCTGCGTATCTTCAAAAACCGGCTTAATGGCATCGATTAGAAGTGCGAATTTGGCTTTGGCACGAATAAAATCGATCTGCGCCAGAAACTCATACGATTCGAGCAGAGCCGGCAGGTACGGACGGATATAATCAGTGAACGCCGTGAGAATGCGGATGATCTCCCGCCGTTCGTCATTTTCGAGTTCACGGATGCGGTTATTCGCTTCCACCACTTCCGAAGGCTCGATAAAAACAGTCTTGCCCGAAGCCGATTCATCATGTACAATCCCTTTCAATTTGCGTTTATAAGAGGGATTCACGGGAATTACCAACCGCCCGTCGCGCATGGTAGGCGCCACATCTTTGTCGACAAATCCTTCCGATTGGGCTTTCCGCAGAATGGCATTCAGGCTTTTCGATATCCCGTTCATGGTCGTGGTCAGATCGCGCCGTATTTGCGCCAATTGCGGGGAGGCGTTGTCTTTTATTTCACCGAAGTCATTGAGAATCGTATCGGCCTTTTTCAATATCTCCGGATAGACGACGACATTTTCCGCCAAGGCCGTCAAGTGAGGATACTGCATATCTTTTTCAGGCCGGTTGAAGAAAGCGACGATGGCATGAATGGATTGCAGCGACCGCTTGAGCTGAAACATCGTTTCCGTATCCATCCACGACCCCTCGAGACGAATACGCCGCAGGGTCGGACGAACATCATAGAAATGGTCGGCGGGAAAGGACTCTTCTTCACGTAGAATACGCACAAACTCATCGGCTTGCGACAGCGTTGCCGCCACTTCCGAAAAGGATGCGGAGAAATGCATCTGTTCCGTTTTTTCTTTTCCCAACGGACTGAGACAATAATCCGACACCAGTTGCCGGATCTTATAGAATTCTATTTTTTGTTCAAAATTTTCGGGATAAATCACTATTTAACCGGGTGTATTGTTTTTAATTCGACTGCAAAAATAACATTTTCTATGTAAGAATCCATGATTATGAAAGAGTAAGTAGGGAAATCCTCTAAAAAATGTTTCATCGTTGTTGCATATTTCCGTTGAAGAGTTGGAAAATTGGAAAAGTTATACTACTTTTGCACTTCCAAAACGGAAACGAACTTACATTGTCGGCGAGATAGCTCAGTTGGTTAGAGCGCGCGATTCATAATCGCGAGGTCGGGGGATCATGCCCCCCTCTCGCTACAGTTGGAAATAATTAGGCAGAGGGATTTACAGTAAATCGTAAGTCCCTTTTCTCGTTCTATATTATTCGGGCATCTATGCGAAGTAACCGATCAAGGATCAACCAAGCGGGTGTACAGATGTAAATAGGATCAACAGAAACCGGCTGTATGTTTTTGAAACAGGCAGCCGGTTTTTTATACAGGCAATGGACGATTTCTATTCGGCGAAACTATTGGCCGAATAAGGTATCCATATTTCGAAATCGCTTATCCGATCAATTACTAATACCCCTCGTTTTGAGTTAATACATTATTGGATTTGTCGATTTCATCTTGGGGGATAGGGAGCAAATAATCTCTCGAATCGGTAAAATTGGCTCCTTTGGCCGTATTATATTTATCAGCATACGCTCTCATTGTTTCACCAAAACGCTTTTGCCTCATCAAATCATCGCGCCGCCATCCTTCCATCGCCAGTTCACATCTGCGTTCATGCCATATCGCTTGTCGTAACTCCATTTGCCCGGTGGCGGTGATATCCGGCAATGTATTATTTGTCGTAGGCGGAATATAGGCCTGTTTCGATCTGCGAGGGTCAACAGGATTCGTATTTCTTGCCCTTTCCCTTATCTTGTTCACGTATACCAAGGCATTGCTTGCTTTTCCGTTTTCATTAAGCGCTTCGGCATACAAAAGAAGGACATCGGCATAACGGATCATCCGGATGTTGTACGGAATCATCCAAACATCATATCCTTCTTTTTCAACCCGCGGAACCGTCATTTTATAATCATGATATCCCGTAACGGATTGCGAATTATCCTGGTCTTCGGTATCTCCCGCATAACGGTCTCCGGTTCGCGTAAATACATAGGTAATACGGGGATCATCGGCATCGAAGGCCGTGTATAAATCCTGCGTGGGCACATGAAATCCGTATCCCTGATAACCGGATACGTTTCTGCTTGTAAAGAAGTGAGGGACATTGGTACCGGTGGCAATATTCTTATCATAAAGTTTAGCCGCAATTTCAAATACCGATTCACGGCTATTCTCATAAGCCGGCGTCCAATTGAGCCCATAATCAGGCAGTAACTCATAATCTTTATCGACCTCCACGACTTCTTTCAACCATTTTTCGGCATTCTCAAAATCGCTTCTAAACATATACGATTTAGCCAGCATCACTTTTGCAAAACCACGCGTTACCCTATAAGCGTCTTTTTCACTGTATTGGCTTTTAGCCGGGAGATTGCTTGCCGCATCCATTAAGTCCGTCTCAATCAATTGGTACACAGCAGCGATATCAGCCCGGGGCACTTTTAATATTTCGGCGGGTGTCATCGGTTTCGTTATTAACGGCACTCCTCCAAAAGTGGTTACCAGCGAATAATAGCCGAAGGCGCGCAAAGCTTTCGCTTCATTGGCATACCGGGTAAGCCTGTCTGCATCGCCTATTGCATCGGGTGCATACTGAATAACATCATTGCAACGATTGATGAGCTCGTAAAGTATTGTCCAACGACGCGCCACTTCCGCATTCGTCGTATACACAATAAAGTTTGACAAATCAAGAACTTCCCGTCTGTCTCCGTCATCGCCCCCGCCTTTTAAGGCATCGTCGGTCGTACAATCGCCCAATAAATAAAAATTAAGAGCATATTCATTCCATGTATTTCTTAATTGAAGATACGCTCCTGTAAGCGCATAATCAATGTCGCTTTCTTTTTTATAGAAATTTTCCGTTGTTGTTTTTCCGTAACTCGGTTCATCCAATGAACAACTATAATTTACACACAGTAGCGTTACGAAAGTCACTATCAGTCCTAAATTTTTCATCATAATCCTTTCTTAAAATTGTAAGTTACAACCAATGACAAGTGTTCGGGAAGTCGGATAACGTGTATTATCAATTCCCATATTCAGAGGACTCGCGACTCCTATTTCAGGGTCTAATCCCGTATAGCCGGTAAGGGTAAATAAGTTTTGCGCGGAAACATACCATCTGCAACTTGAAAACAGCTTTGTTTTTTCAACCAACTGTTTAGGAATGGTATATCCCAACTGGATATTTTGAAGCCTTATATACGAACCGTCTTCTACATAAAAAGAAGAAATACGATAATTATCGTTCGTATCGGAGTTGGTAATGCGCGGATAAACCGTCTGATCGCCTTCTTTTCGCCAAGCCTTTGCGTACGCGTCGGCAAGGGCATTTTGTCTGCCGGCAGTAGCTAAATTCCCTTTCGCAACATTATAAATATCGTTACCTACGGCTCCTTGGAAGAATGCAGAGAAATCGAAATTTTTATAATTGAACCCGAGGTTCACTCCGAAAATCAAATCCGGATTCGGATTGCCGATGAACGTCCGGTCATTATCATTCAAAGCGCCTTCTTCCGTTAGTTTCGCAAACTTAAAATCTCCCGGTTGCGCATTCGGCTGGATTTTCACACCTTTCTTATCCACATACTTATTAATTTCTTCCTGATTTTGGAAGATGCCGGTTTGCTTGTATCCCCAGAAACGACCGATAGGCCCTCCCACATACGTCCGGCTGACGGAACCGCTTAAATATTCCGAGACCAAGCCGGTTACGGTCGTCTTATAAGTCGACAAATTAACACCAACATTGTAATTAAAGTCTTTTCCGATACTATTCCGGTAGTTAGCGGTAAATTCAACCCCTTTATTCTTCAGGTCGCCTGCATTGAAAAAGGGATCCGTTGAAAAAGATCCGAAGGCGGGAATAGGCATGGCCAATAACATGTCTTTCGTTCTTTTTATATAGAAGTCGATAGACATATCTACTTTATTTCTGAAAAAGACGGCGTCCAAACCGATATTGGTCTGTTGGCTGGTTTCCCACTTGATGTCTCTGTTTCCCGTATATACCGGAATGTAGCCTTGTGAGAAGCCATTACCGAAATACCACTGGTTTTCATTATTTGTTCCGATTAACGTATAAGGCGCATCCCTGTCGATGCGTTGGTTCCCGTTTTGTCCCCAACCGGCGCGAAGCTTCAAATCGGACAACCAATTATCGATATTCATGCTTTGAAAGAAATTTTCATTGGAAATTCTCCATCCTAAAGCGAAAGAAGGAAAATATCCCCAACGGTTACCGGTAGCAAACCGGGAAGAGCCGTCAGCACGAAAACTGACAGTTGCCAGATACTTATCGGCATACGTATAATTCAGACGCCCGATATAAGACAACATGGCCGAAGTTTCTTTTTTTCCTGAAGCCTGATCACCGATTGTCTGGGCATCCAACACCCGATAGATGTCTTCATTTCCGAGCGCTTTTGTCTTGTAGGCATGGATCGTTTCCAATGCATTCTTTTCATAAGTCATAGCCCCCATGACATCGAGACGGTGATTGTTTATTTGTTTGTTATAATTGAGCCGTTGCTCGATAATGTAATTGAATGTCTGCTCATTATTATGAGTCAATTTGGTTTCGGTCGTATATTTGCTTTCCCTATTTGCCAGATTATCTTCGGAGAAAGTCGCCGAATATAAGGGACGGAAATCTTTGAATACCTGATTATTCTTCTCAAAGCTATATTGTACACGATAAGTCAGGCCGTCGAATAATTTCACGTTCGCAAAAACATTTCCGAATACATTAAAAAAATCATCCTGTCTGTCGGGTAATTCCAGCATAGAAACCGGATTGGGATCGAATGACCATTCCGTAGGAGCATATTTATTATATTCGTAATTTTCAGAAGCAGGATCGACCAACGAGTTGATAACAGGTGTAAAAGGATCCGCCTTCTGAATTTGATCGAAACTCGGGAGCGCTCCGGTATCTTTTGATGTTATTTTAGCCAAACCGACATTGGTGCCCACCGTCAAGAAATCATTCAAATCATATTCTTGGTTAAGGCGGAGCGACACCCGTTGAAATTGTGTCGTAATCACCGGCCCTTCATTGTCCAAATAGCCGAGACTCAATGCCGTTCTCGAATTGTCGGTACCTTTACGTATACTGAGGTTATAGTTTTGATTGAAAGCGGTACGTGTCACTTCATCCCACCAATCCGTATCGTATCCTTTATTATATTGATTCGTAAATTTACCTTTCATAGACTGCTGGAAGTTTTCATCATTTTTAAAAGCTTCCTGAATGAAGTGATAGTATTGCTCGCTATTCATCATGTCTAAAGCCTGATAACTATTTTGCACTCCCATATAAGCATCCAACGTAACGGTCATTTTATCTTTTATACCACCCTTTGTCGTAATTAAAATAACCCCGTTTGAACCTCGGGATCCATAGATCGCCGTGGCTGAGGCATCTTTCAATACTTCAATGCGATCAATATCCGAAGGATTCAGGCTACGGATATTATCCATGAATTGTCCGTCCACGACATACAACGGATTGTTATCGTTTACGGTTCCGAATCCTCTGATACGGATAACAGTCTCGGCTCCCGGTTGTCCGGACGGTGCAGAAGCGAATACCCCGGCAGCTTTCCCAACTAACAGTTCGGAAGCATTGGAAACCGCATAATTTTTAAAGTCTTTTTCTGTAATGGATGCAATGGAGCCGGTCAAATCGCTTTTTCGTTGCGTTCCATATCCGACCACCACGACTTCTTCCAAAACCTCCGTGTCTTCCTCCATCGAAACATCCATAACGGTCTTTCCGTTAACCGGAATTTCCTGCGTCACGTATCCTACGTAAGAGAATACCAATATTGCCTCCGGTTGGATATCCGTTAAGGTATAATGGCCATCCATGTCACTAATGGTACCCAGCGAGGTTTGCCCTTTTACGACAATCGTCACCCCGACCAGCGGCTCTCCTTTTATATCGGTCACATTACCGCTAACGGTAACATTCTGTGAAAACATACACAAGGAAAACATCCACAGGAGTAGGAATGCTGTTGCTTTCCTTACATTTAAAATTTGCTTTTTCATCTCATTTTACATTTGTTTAGATTAATAATTTAAAAAACGAACTCTTCATTATCGGTCATGATTAAAGAATTGATGGTCTTTCCCCTCTATTTCAGCGCCTGCGGGTATTTCGACCAAAATAGAAGCTTCATTAGCCGGCAACGCTATTTCCACTTGTTTTGCCACATTTTTTGCGACATATCTTTTTGAAACGATATCAAAAATATCGGAATGATTTTCCGAGACGCTATACCTTATGGTTTTAACCTCATTATAGGGATTAAAGAAAAGGTACGTCGGAAACTTTCTATCCGAATAAAAATCGGTCGCATTACAATTCAACTTAAGAATCATTTCTACATTCGTCGTATCCACGATAGCGCCCATAATGCCCACAGGCGCGGTACTGTAAACACTGAACATCGATTCCTTGGGATTATTCTTGTCCCATTTCGGCCCATCGCCCAATGCAACCGGATGGACGCCTTTCAGCCGCGGGTTGCCGTAATCGTCCTCATAACGCAACCCTTCATAAGCGATTATGGAATGTGTATAGTCTTTCATTTCGGGTAACCACTGATTTTCATCGGGGATTTCAGCGGGAAAAAAGAGACGGGAGGCATTCACATTATTCAGCATCCATTTTCCAATCGCCCGAGCATATTCGGGCGCATATTTAACCAAAGGCACCAAAGCCATCGCCATTTTCATACTATTCATCAAAAACGCGTATCCTCCGCCATCCGTAATGCTCCCTTGTAAACCGCTTACATCATAGTCGCCCCATTTGCCGACAATGACTCCCCACCCTTGCCGGGCGTCGGGATTTTTAGTACCCTCAAATACCCAATCCAACATTTTATGGATATCGTAATTTGTTCCTTCTTCGGCATTTAAACGCGCAGCCGTATATATTCCGATAGGAAGCAATATTTCATAAAACCGGCTTTCCTGTTGATTATTCAAGGCGTTGATTGCCGATTTGGCCCGTTCCAGATAACGCTTATCTCCATATTTTTTATAGGCCGCCAACAGGACATACCCGTGGCCTCCGGCAGCATCTTGCTGAAGCGGGATATGATTGACCATTCCTTTCATTTGAGCATAATCAAAATAAGAATAATCATAATTTCCATTCAATACCGAATCGGCCTTATAAAATTGTTCCGCAATAGCTCGTTGTATTTCATCCGCATTCTCTACATCCGGGAATATATCGCAGATATTATAATATAAGACATTCGGCAATATATCGTACCACCAGTCCCGTCCATATCCGCCCCCTAAAGAAGCCGTTTCAGGACAGGTATTATTCATCATGATATTCCATCCGATATCGGAATTAAAATAATTCTGAATCATTTTCACGTAATTATATCCGTTTTGATTGGTTTTGTCAATCCCCATCAATCCGGCGCCCAATATCGCAGAAAAAGAAGTCAAACTTTCATGAAACTCCCCGTTATTATTATCGGGGCCTTGCCGGGAATCATTAATAGCGGTATAAAGCCCGAATGTTTGTTGCGGTATATTCCGTTGATGATTATCCAGCCAAATCAACGGCCCCGTTTCCCTATCGGTATTAAAATCAAAAACATATTCATCGAAATCAATCGCTTTCTGTTTCCAATCAATTATTTTATACGGTTTCGGGAAATCAGGCATGGATTCAATGCGGGCAACCGGCTTTTGGATAACCGCATCACCGAAAGGTTTCTTCGACTCACACGAAAATAAAGCAACGAGTAAAAAAAGTCCAAAATACAAGCGATGTTTTTTCATATTATCTTCTCCCATTTAAATTTCTGTTGAATATTTGTTTGTATCGATATCTTTAATAATCCTTTTTGCCAAAGGCAATGACAATAATTGAACGGCACCGACAATGACCAATGCATACTTCAACGCAAAGGTGTCGGAAATATAATAAGCCAATAGGATGAACAGCAGCATTCCGGTGGCTCTTCCGGCAAACAAGCCGATTTCATGGCTCATAATATAGGCATATTCATTCCTTTTTTCGATGGCGGATACGGCATCGATGGTTTTCATCATGGTCGGGAAATAAGCCAGATCGTGCAAGGGTTGAAACAAGACTTTGCAAAGGACAAAGATAATGACTCCTATTGCAGAGAAAAGAATCGCGTTAAACAGTGTTCCGACGAAAAAGACCAGTAACCCGAAACCAAATATTTTCATACGGTCTTGAGGCTTTGCCACACGTCCTAATATATACACGATAATAGCCGTTAATCCTCCGCCGATACCCTGAATCAATCCTAACGAACCTTCATTCCCCACAAGTTTCAGGACCAACACGGCAGGCGCCGTCACCAGAAAGCCTTGCACCAATCCTTTCAAACCAGCTAATGCCAATAGTTTGCGCCAAAGGATATGGAATTTGATATAGAAAAACTTTTTTTGAACGGGATTTTTGAAGTTTCCCTTCGAAAGGGCTATGCAAGCTCCGATGGCAATCATAAAAGCAATGACCGTTACCATTTGATATCCGCTATTCACCGTCAACATCTTACTCAGAAAAACTCGTCCGTCCGTCCAAGACAAAATCGCTCCGACAAAAAGAGGAACCACAATACTCCACAAAGAGAAAAAGAAAGATTCCAACCCAAAAAAATAATTGCGGTTTTCATCATTCGTTGCATTCAGGGTCAATAAATAGCGATTCGTCCAAAAGAAGCCTGTGGATGCCCCTAAAACGAATCCCGCAATGCTTAAATGTAGTATCCCCACAAAAGAAAAGAACATCATGGCCATTAAAACGACAGTGGAAAGGATGATTCCGAATCCATACAACAGGCTGGCTTTTATTTTCTTTATCAGCAATCCGTTAAGAGCAGAAGTCGCCACAATACCGCAATACATGCTGAGTTGATAAGTAAATACATAAGAAGAATTATTCGTATTCCTCATAATGTATGCTCCCACGAAAATTTCAATAACCGGCAGTATCATGGCATATAACATATTTGTTATAAGCAATGTCCTCACATTCAGTTCCTGCGTCTTGAAAAACGTATATTCACCGGCAAGTTTATCAAACATACCCACGTTATTTTAATGTGTTTAAAATATCCCCGATCGAAAATTCCGCACGGCAAATGACTTCATCACTCGCGCCATAATATATCTTCAGGTTATCGCCATTTACAAGATGACCATTGGTAAAAACGACATTCCCGAAAAAGCCTGTTTGTTCATATTCGGCAATCGGCTCCATGATAGGTTCCTTGCTCCTCGCCAACACCCTTGAGGGATTATTTAAATCAAGCAGCAGTGCTCCGAGGCAATACCGGTGTTCATTATCGGCTCCATGATAGATTACCAACCATCCTTCGGAGGTTTTTATGGGTGCCGCGCCCGCCCCGATTCGTGCCGCATCCCAACTATTTTCCCTTGTAACAGCCAGGCACGTATGATTTCCCCAATGCAGGCGATCGGGAGACTCCGCCAACCAGATGTAATTGCCCCCCAGTTCCGGGCTGCTGGGGCGATGGAGCGCATAATACTTACCGTTTATTTTTTCTTCAAATAACGCACAATCTTTATTATGAGGAGGAAGAATCATGCCTTTACGGTCGAATTGTTTAAAATCTTTCGTCACGATTAATCCTACTCCTACCCCAAAAGGCGAAACCTCTGTAAAAGTCAAATAATACCCGTCTTCCATAGTCGCCACGCGGCAATCTTCGATTCCAAAAGATTCGAGCATTCCTTCCCCATAAACGGGAGGGAAAGCGGGATCTTCGTAAAAACGAATGCCATCCTCACTCCAAACCAACCGGAGATAAGATAAGGTAGTCAGATAATCGCGCCCTTTATATTTGATTACACGCGGATCCGTCGCATCCAATAACGGATCATTTTTATCGAATGACACTACTTCTATTTTCCCTTGAGCATTATATACAGGAAAACTAATTTTTCCTTCGATTTGTGCCGGTCTTTCCGCCACTCTCAGCAATAGTCCTATTTTCCGGTTCATTTTAAATACGCCCGGATTAAGTAAACAGACGATTTCCATACCTTCGATACAGGGCTTCAAATCGGAAGGACGTAAAAGAGGATTTTCTGAGGTGCGTTTTGCAATATCCATACTGTTTGATTTTTCTTGTTAATAATTTAATGTGTAAATGTATTGTTTTCCAATGAGGAACAGGGTGTCTTTTTTTTGCAAAAGAGTATACATTTATCAGGATACCCTAAAAATGTTTTTAAGACACCTTTTACAAGAGATTGTCATGCAACCGATCCGTTATTTATTATGTATATTTGTACTCAATAAATAAAACATGAGAACGGTATTATTATTAATCCTATTGTTTCTTTCAATATCAAGTGATGCACAAAATTATGATATTGATCAAATGACGAACGAAGATGGTTTGTCCAATAGTTCCATTACGACTTTACTGCAAAGCTCAAACGGATTGATGTGGTTCGGTACATGGGACGGATTAAATATGTACAACAGCCGGGAGGTGAAGATTTTCAAACCTTCTCCCACGGATAAAACCAGCATCAGTAATAATATTATCCGTGACATCATTGAAGAAAGCCCTCATTATTTATGGATTGCAACCGATTTCGGAATTAACCGGTTAAACGTGGAGAACATGACTTTCGAGCGTTTTTTTGTCAACCGCAGAAACGGAAACAGTATCGTTGAAAATTCGTACTTAATCGCAAAAAACACGAAGAATCAACTTTTTGCTTATGTTTATCGGGACAAAATCTATTATTATGATAAGGACAAAAATGAATTTAAGCCTCTTACCATCGATCAAGACGTCATCATAAAGAAAATGTTTTTTGATAAAAACGACAGGCTTTGGATCGTGACCGATGAAAACGTCCTTATGAAAATTGAGTTCAACGTTTACGATAGGACGCCGGAAATACGTACTACGGTCAGTCATTTTGATGCGTTTCCGGAAAACATACAATCGGTCTTTTATATTGAAGATAAACTGGTTTTCCAGAATGCAGGACACAACGTATTTGTATTCGATATCGAAACCCGTTCGTTGAAAAAATATCCGGCCGTTCCCGGTACAATAAAAGCCATTACTTCTACCGAACACCATTATTTTTTGGGAACGGAGGAAGGATTATACATCTCCGATAAGAATCTTACAAACAGTTCGCTCCTGATTCCTAAGATTTCCGTTTTGTCTTTATGTAAAGGAACCCAGGATATAATCTGGATCGGAACGGATATGCAAGGCGTATGGAGAATTTCACCGCCCAAAAAGCAATTTCAAAAATTTTCAAAAGATACAATGGGAAACTTCGGTGAGAACGCCGTGAGAACGTTTATGGAAGACGACCGGGGAGTACTGTGGGTCGGAACAAAAGGGGAAGGTATCTACTTATTTTCCGAAAATCCGAAAACCCGAGAGCTCACGCTTGTAAAAAATATCACCCAATCAAATGGGTTAAACAGCGACTTCGTATTCAAAATCTGCAAAGGGACAGATGAATATTGGATTGGAACGGATGGCGAAGGGTTAAATTATTACGACCCCGCAAAAGAAAAAATTTTCACCTTATCGGCTCCTAATCCTGTGGCCCACAATCATACACCAAGGCTCAATCTTTCGTCAGTTTATGCCATCTTGCCGGATAGCAACACGTTATGGATTGGAACGAACGGCTACGGCATGCTCCGGTTGGATATCGACAAATCAACCCGGCCTTACAAAATTAAAAGTTACAAACAATATGTTTATACGAATGAACCCTCCTGCATAAGCAACAACAATATCTTTTCGATCATCCGGGACGATTCTGCCCATTTATGGATTGCCACACGGGGAGGCGGGCTTAACCGATTTCATATTCAAGACGAAACGTTTGAAAGCTACCGGTTTTCGAATGATAATAAAAAATCGATCAGTAGCGACGATGTTTTATGCTTGCATAAAGATCACGAAGGTTTTCTGTGGGCCGGCACAAGTATGGGATTGAATAAATTGGTGAAAAACGAGCGGGGAAATGCTGCGTTCATAAGAATTAACGAAAGCAGCGGAATGCCGAATAATACCATCCATGGTATTTTGGAAGATAGCAGGCATCATCTTTGGATTAGCACCAATAATGGATTGGCACAATTAATACGGCACGGAGAGCAAATAAGCAATATCATTTCCTATTTTAAAGAAGACGGTTTGCAAAATAACGAATTTTCGGACGGCGCATATTATGCCAGCCCGACTTCCCGGAATCTATATTTCGGCGGTATAAGCGGGTTCAACCGGTTCAATCCCTCAGAAATCAAAGAATATACGTATATGCCTACCCTTTGGTTGGATGCTTTCTTTGTGGATAATATAGCGCGTAAAGTAAGCGATTATCTTCACAAAGGCAAATTGACATTTTCTTACGGAAACAAGTCCTTCAGTTTTAAATTTATCCCTATCGATTATGTATCCGGAGAAAAATGTGAGATCGCTTACATCTTGGAAGATTTTCAAAAAGATTGGATCAATTTAGGAACGTCGAACACCCTTGTCTTCACCAATATACCCAAAGGAACTTATCTCCTGAAAGTAAAATGCAGCAATGCCAATAAAATATGGAGCGACAATTATTTTACCATTCGGGTGAAAATCAATCCTCCATGGTGGGCTTCGAACGTTGCTTATGCGGCTTATTTGTTTTTGTTTGTTCTTATCATCTGGTTGATTAACCGGTTTATGAAATATCGATTTAAAGTAAAAGAGGAGTTGAAACTAAAAGAGATGGAGCAACAAAAGAATGAGGAAATTCACGAAGCGAAATTGCGTTTCTTTACGAATATCGCCCATGAGTTTTCCAATTCTCTCACGCTGATATATGCTCCGTGCGAACAAATATTACGGCATCCGGTAACGGAATCCATAAAAAAATATGTCAATACGATAAAGTTAAATTCCGAAAGAATGCAAAAGCTCATTCAGCAACTTATCGAATTCCGAAAGGCCGAAACAGGCCATTTGAAAATTATCGTGGAAAAAGTAGATATTGTTGAAATTGTAAAATATGCTTTGGATCTATTCCTCGAAATGCTGGAAGAAAAGAAAATCAGTTATACGCTTATTTGCGATCCGGAAACGATTGTATGGCAAACCGATCGGGATAGTATCGAAAAGATCATTATCAATCTGCTCTCGAACGCAGTCAAATATACTCCCACGGAAGAAAATATACACATTTCCGTTAAAATTGCCGGTAACAAATTGGCCATGCAAGTTACCAACACAGGTATCGGCATCAAAAAAGAATATCAAGAGAGTATCTTTGATCGATTTGAAGTGTTGAACCGATTCGAAAAACAGGTGTCTGTCGGATTACAGTCCCGAAGCGGCATCGGTCTTGCCCTTTGTAAGAGTTTGGTCGATATTCTTTCGGGAAGTATCCGAGTGGAAAGCGACGGCATCAGTTTTACTTCCTTTATTGTACATATTCCGGAATTAGAGTTCACCTCCCTATCGGAAGAAAGCGTTTATGCCTCCGGCCGGATTCTTCCTTCATCTTATATAACCGACATTGAAGAAAAAAGCATAGACTCCGGGAATACTCCCCAAACGCTATCGAGGAAAGATATTACCATTTTAGTGGTGGAAGATGACCGGGAAATACGCTCCATGTTAAAAGATATTTTAGGAGAGCGGTATACTATTTTGGAAGCCGAAAACGGTATGAAAGCGTTAGAAATCGTCGACTCTCATTCCCCTACCCTGATTATTTCGGATATCATTATGCCGGAATTGGACGGGGTTGAATTGGTGAAAAAATTAAAGTCGCAAGAGCAAACGGCGCACATTCCCATCATTCTTTTGTCCTCAAAAAATTCCATTGAGAACCAGATCGAAGGCATAGAAGTGGGAGCCGATGCGTATATAAACAAACCGTTTCATCCGAGACATCTGATGGCATTAATAGAAAACATGTTGAGACGGATGAAGACAATTCTCGATTACGCTGATTCTCCTTACGTGGCGATGGAATCTTTCGAAGGTAAAATAATTCATAAAGAAGATTATGAATTGATGCTTCACGTTACAAAAATTATTGCGGACAACATCGATAATGATGAATTATCGGTTGAGTTTATTGCCAGAGAAATAGCTATCAGCAAAATGCAGCTTTATCGAAAAATAAAAGAAATAACCGACCGGACGCCTATGGAATATATCCGATCTGTCCGGTTGAAGCATGTAGAAAAATTATTGATCACGACGAATAAAACGATCTCGGAAATCATGTATATGAGCGGATTCAACAATAAAGCCTATTTCCATAGAGAGTTCTTGAAAAAATACAAAATAACCCCCAAGGAATATCGTCTCAAGAATCAGGAACGCCCGTGAGAGATTGGAAATGTTTTTAACTCTACTCTATCTCAAAGAGCTTCGATCCTTTGAATAAAATCATCCATCACTTCCTGCCATTTCATATCGTTAAAATCCGGAGTTTCATTTATTATCTTTTCAAAGTTATGTCCTCTATTGATGTAAGGCTTCATTTTGTAATTTTTTTTTACCGGTAAGCTCAAAATAAACGGGCATCAATGCATTGCCGGCCGCTCCGTGATCCGCCGTGCCATACGCGATATAAACAGGTATAGTTATATGTATCAGATCCGTCCAGGAAGGATAGCTAAAGCTCTTCCACGTTTTTGCCGGGTCACGCTGTAATTTCGTCAAATCTTCGTTATTTTCATCAATCGAACAGATTTCTTTCCACTGATCGTACAATCCTTCTATATTTTCGTAAGCTTTTTCCATCGTTTGCTTGCCTGCCTTCGCATCATTCAACTCTTTGGTGATAAATGCCCCGAAACGACCTTCAAGACCGGATGATAACAGTCCCAAAGCATACAGTCCGAAAGTATTTTTTGCGACTTCCAAAGCGACTCTCCCCCTTGGGAATGCCCCAAAAGAATCAGCCGCCCTTTATCAACGTATTCTTTAGTTTTCAGATAATTAATCAGATTCCGGACTCTCCACGCATGATTCTCCAAATGATTATCTTTCAAAAAATCGATGCTAAAGCTGTACGGATTTTCAGGATCGGTAATGTAGGCATACTAATCGCTTAAATGAGACGTGTCTTCGACCATTACCGGAGTGTGAGGCTGAGTCGGAATGATAACATGGTATTTTTCGGCTATTTTATATACGTCGAAATTACCGGTGGGTAAACAAAAATAGTTTCCATTAGGCTCTTTGACCAATAGCGGGTTTGGGTTCGATCCCGGCAAAAAGACCACGACAGGGCGGCGTTCATTATGATCGTTGCTTATCCGGATAAAATCAATCGTATCGTTATTCGCAATAATCCGATCGATTTTTATAAAATCATTCACCGACTTTTGAGCATGGGCATTAAAACCTACTATAAAGCTAATGAACATTAGAAAGATGATATTTTGTCGATTGTTTTGCATATTGTATGTACTCTTTCTCATTCTGAAAATTTTCGCATCTGAAAATTAGTTTTCTTTGTCGATTCGCTTCGTTTCTAATAGATATAATTTCGAATTCAGTGTCTCATAAGCAGCTGCCACCTGTTTCAATTCCTTTTGATTCAATTATAGAAAAACGTTGCTGACAAAGTTAGTTATATTTTTTCAATCCGTTATCTCTTATTTTCATTTTGACAGGTACACAAATCATCCGTTTCATGTACACATTTATCATCTTCTATACATACATTTGAATTCTCACGTAAAGATATCTTCCTAGTTACCCTGATATCCCGATTTTTGACATATATAGCAGATAGGATTTTTCTATACATGTTTATTCGTTATCCGAACCTATTTGGCCAATGGTTAGAAGCGATAAATTTTTTCAAGTATTAATATTTTAAAGTTGTTGTATTATGGCACAGGAAAGTAAAGTTTCCGCAGCTATCGATGCTACTCAACTTGCGGCAATCAAAGAGAAACTGGCAGGCTTACGAACCGATCTGGCAGGTGTCTTGACGATCAATCTTACGGGTAAAGATCGGAAAGAGATACTGAAGATGGGCGACAAGACGCTGGCTTTTGTCGAGAAGGCGTTGGAATTTGCCAATCAAAATCCTGGGCTGGTGCCGGGTTATATCAATTTGGATGAAGCGAATAAAGATTTTGCTCTGGCGAAAGCTTTGTCGGATATCCAGAAAGAGTTCACCCCAATGGTACGTGGTATGGAAGATACCAAGATGGTTGCCGGCAGTGAGGCTTACAACGCGATGCTTCTTTTTTACGGATTTCTGAAAGAGGCGAACCGGAGTAACCAAGCCGGAGTACAGGCTATCTGCGACGAATTGCAGAAGCGGTTTCCCGGACGCTCCAGTAGAAGCGCGACTAAGTAAGTAGCATTTTTGGCTGGAACCGGCTGCATTTTTTAGAAGAATACGGCCGGTTTTTTTCGTGAATACGCTCATTCGCCGAAAGGGCCCATTTTCCGGCTTCCGAAGAAGGCTTGCCAACTTTCCATCGTTTCCGGAAGAGAAGCAGCTTTGGAAAAAGAAGAAATAAATTTAAACAGAATCTAACTAAAAATTCGGTATTCAGCCATATATATAACACGGGATACGGTTTAGCGAGAGTTAAAAGCGTTGTGTTTATATAAAAAATAAAGCGGACAACCATTGCAGGCTTCCGCTCTATTTATATTCTATAACAACTTTACGTATTTAATCGTGTAATTCGGCAAAGCCCATCGGCTGGCCGCCTTGAATCACATTAAATGCCGGGGATGCAGTCCGACCGTCTTCGTTTATTACATAAAGCCCGTTATATCCGATAGTTTCGTTCACTACACGCACAAACAGTTTATCGCTTGTCCGATAGAAAGTGCCGGCGGAATGCCCGAAAACCGTCGTAGGGACACTTTCGATTTTTGCAACCGCCTTGTTCTCGATATCCAATGAATATACGTGATATCCGTCTACCTTACCGAAATCGCCGAAGTTGGTAATATTTTCATCCGACGCTTCCACATATAATTTCCCTTTGTAAAAACCCATCGACCACATCACCCCTATGGACAGTCTAGAATTTAAATCTTTTGGATAGACATGCCAATTTTTGTCGAAATCGGTTTCTCCTTTTTTAATTCTGAAGATACAGGAAGGATGAAAGTTATACGCGCCATTGACCTGATCCCATCCCGTTGACAAGAAATACAGATGTCCGTCCTCGCCTAACAACCAAGCCGGATATTCCGATGGGCTATGCCCTTGATTATAGACGTCCAAAAAATCCAGCACAATCGTCTTTTCGATTTTTTCCGAAGCGATATCGATCACGGCCAATGCATAATGCCGGATGTTATCGTTATGGCCCGAAGAACCTTCGGGAGAATAGGTAATATTTACAAACAGTTTGCCTTCTTTTACCGCTAATGTTTGGTTGCCGGTATATACGTTGGGACTGATTTTCTCATCGACCACGGAAGATAAGTCGATTTCACCGGTACGCTGCATGGTGGAAGGATTGAATTTCTGAATTCTCTTTTTGCCTCTTCCGGGATCGAAATAAAAGCCCAGTGTTTCGTTTACCACAACGGATTGGGCGGAACCGTCGCATTTAATGAATCCGTCTTCTTTTAACCGTCCGTCTTTACCGACGCTAAATTTTAAGACCCCCGATTCACCGAGGAGATTCGACCGGTTGAAGATCCAGTTTTTATACGTTCTGAATCCGCCGTAACTCGAAGCTTGTAACGAATATCCCGCCGTATTTTTTACATCGCCTGTCGGCAATTCGTTATAAACAGCATAATATCCGGCGCCGTCTGCGATCCCTTCGGCCGTCAGTAAAACATATTTTTTATTATTTTGATCAGGATTGTCAGGGGTATCGGGTTCGTTTTTTGAACAAGATACAAACGCGAAACAGAGTGTCGCGAAAAGAATAGCAAAAGTGTTTAGAATTCTCATAATTAATAATTTTAAATATTCTGATGAATGATTATAAAGTATTTGTACATATTGCAGGGCATACCCGCTATAGGACATTGAATTATATTTTGAAACTGATTTTAAAATGGATACTTCTTCCTGCGTTTTGGATTCTGAAATTATCATAGAGCGCCGTGTCAAAGATGTTTTTTATCTCCCCTCCGAACATCCACAATCCGTTTGGGTCGGGTATCCATGAAAATCCGATGGAATGTAGGTTTTGTGAAGGAATAATATCCTTCGTGTTCACTTTCGATTCCCCGAAAAGGCCCAAAAAACCGGCCGGTTCAGCATCTTTGGGAATGTAGCGAAGGAAATATTTATGGACATACGAATAATGATAAAATAATTCGAGTCGGTCGTTCGTCAGGAACAGCCGGTTAAAGGAAGCCCTTAAACCGGTATTGGCGAAAAAGAAAGGGATGTTCGGCAACCTCGATCCTTCCAGGTATTTTACCGAAGGATCTTGAAGATGCTGCAACCTGAAATTTTGATAGGTGGCATTTCCATTCCAGCGAAGCCACGGGAAGACAAATGCGCTTGCATCCAATTCCACACCCAGTCCGTTTACTTTTTCCACATTCACATTTTGAGAAAATAAAAGTCCCGTCAATTCTTTCGTGATCAAATTTTCCGTTATACGGTAAAAGCCGTTAAATTCGAAAGAATAAGCCGAGGGCTTGCTCAGGACATAGCCTAAATTGATATTCATGCTGCGTTCCGGTTTCAGATCGAAATTCGGCAACAAAAAAGCGGCATCGCCGAACACTTCCTGCTGTTCCGGCAAACGAGTGGCAAGTTCGGCGGAAGTCCTGATAAACGATAATGAATTCAAGTCCCACTTAAAAGCCGTAGACACGCCCCATTGACGGTTGCTGCTTTCTACTTTCTCATCATTCAGCCGCCCCGTGCTTAAGTTCACCGTCATGCCCGAAGACTTGCTCGCATAATATTTTGCTTGTGTATTTTGATGCAACCGGCCGGCTAAAAAATCAGCCTGATATCCGATTGCTCCGATTAACTTGAAATAGTCGGAAGGAATGCTCAGTAAATCGATACGATGGCCTTCGGAATCAACAATTGTCGTACCGTATTCATCCTTCCCTTTTTGCGAGGATGATTGTAAAACCGCATTGAGAACAAATTTATGATGATGATTCAGCGCATAATTCAAATTTGTCCGGCTTATAAAATTCCGGCTTTTGATATCGGATAACGTGGCGTTTGATTCCCCGATGGTATTTGCATCGATGGGAGGTGTAAAGTTTCCGAACCAATCGTATTTCCCCCTTAAGGTATCGACTTGTGCCGAGTTTACAATACTGAAAGAAAGAAATTGGTCGATAGCCAGTTTCTCTTCGAAAAGCGATTTATTGTAATGAAGCGATGGGATAAAGTGCGCATTCCTTTTGGATAATACCGCCCCAAAAGGTTTTTCCATTAACGATCCAAATTGATTTTCCCGCAAAATAGAAAACAAGCTCATCGAAACACGCAGCTCATCCGCCCAAACGGTATTGGCGATACCCGCGTATAATTCGGTGAAATAATGCTTATACGCATTATGGAACAACGGCAATTTCGTGGGAGTGATATTTGCCGTTTCCGGATCCACAACGGGCGCGATGACTTTATAGTTATTATCGGAATAATTGAAAAAAGCATCCGCCCCTACAAAAAACCGCTTATCCTGACTTGTGGCGGCGACGTTTAGCGTAGCCCGATGGGTATTGAAAGAAGCCACTTCATAAGAAAACGCGACCTGCTTGCTTTCCCTCTTTTGAGACACCAGATTGATGGCTCCTCCCAACGCATCCGAACTTAAATTGGCGGGCAAAACACCCTTATAAACTTCAACGCGGCTGAGAATATTGACCGGGACATTATTCAATCCGATGCCTCCCTGAAGATAATCCAAAGGAATACCGTCTTTAAAAATGCGTATGGAATTTCCCTGGAACCCGTTTAACATTACATTGGTAAACGATCCCAATCCCCCCGACTGCCTTATTCTCACACCGGTGGTTCGATTCAACATTTCCGTTATGGTTATCGGCCTTTGTTTTATTTCTTGTGTTTCTATCACATCGGCTTTTATGGGCGCGACACTGATTTCGTGGGCCGTCGAATTGGCGGTAACCAACACTTCCTTCAGGTTGACCGATACCGGTTCCAACGCAATATCCCCTAACGACAGGGGCACGGCTGCGGAAACGTGCACCTCTTTTTCGAAGGGCGCATAATTCAAATATTGAACGAAGAGCGTGTGCGTACCTTCCGGCAGGGAAAGTTTAAAAACGCCTTCGCCATCGGAATAGGTTACGTGCCCTACCCCTTTTGTTGCAATCGTTGCATATTCCAACGGCTCGCCTTTTTCATTTTTTATTTTACCTGTTACCGTCCCCATGCGGCTTTGAGCATGGACGGTTATCGTGAGGAAAGTCATGAAAAAAAACAACGCCCACGAGGCTCTTGCTATCTGTATCATTTTTTTCGCGATAAATATGATTTATGAATGAAGGAGAACCCTCGCCTTTTTTCTCGAATCCTTTTGCGCTTTCCGAATGCGGAGGATCAGATAAGACCCGAATACGAGTACGGTGGAAGCAATGGCGATGACGCCCTGAACAATATGCTCGTTGCCGCCTTCTCCCATGCTGCGGCTCATCATCCACCCGATATGCAGCAGAATAGAGTGGACAAAAAGAAGTGCGTACAGCAGGTAAGACCACCTTTGGATTCGTTTCCACTTATGTTTCCCGAGTTTTTGATGGATGGAGTCGAAAGACGTGATCCATAGAATCATAAAAAGTACGAATAAGACAATGCCTAACAAATATCCGGCATTGCTAAAGGATATTCCCATTTCGCTTTTAGCCCACTCGTTTTGCGCCATATAAGCATCTTTATCGGAAAAGAATTTCAGGGCGTCAGTAAAGTTATAGGTGATCCTTATCAAGGAATGCGATAAGATAGGAAAACCGGAAATGATCGACAACTCTTTCCGGATATTCAATATTTTTTTCACCCAAGGCCGTTTCGGGTTCAACGCGCCGACATACATAATAATCGCCAGCAAGGGAAAGCCGAATCCGACCATATGGATATTCGACGCCAATATTTTACCCAACACCGGAATCCGGTATAAATTAACCGGGCTGATATGAAACAGGCCATTCAGAAATTGCAAAAGAATAAGAAAAGAAATAATCCCGAAAAACCAATAGTAAGAGCGGGCATGACGCTTTATCGACTTAGATAATAAGATGACGATAAACGTCAATATAATGAATGAACTGATAAATTCAGCCTGCCCAAGTAAATAGACGATCCCTTCGAATAATAACCGAACCATAATACGTATAAATTAAATTTTAAACGATACTGTTATTTTACTTTTTTATAAAGTGCAAAGGTATGTATGGTTTTCCGTCTCTGAAATACTATAAAAGAGTGATTTTTTTGAATAAAGTAGTTATTTATAATGATTTTTCCTAAAGAGGCTAACAGGAGGAAACAAGCCCGGAGTACAAGCATAGGGCCGGTTCTTTTTTATTCGTGAAGAGGATTATCCGCCAATAGGGCTCATTTTCCGGCTTCCGAAGTCCGAGTCTGAACCTCTGAAGCCCGGGATCGAACATCCGAAGACCGCAATCGGAGTTCCGAAGACCTCTGTCGACCTTCAGAAGCCCGGGTTCGGAGTATTGAAGACCTCTGTCGACCTTTCGAAGACCAATGTCGAGCTTTCGAAGACCTCTGTCGAAGCTTTTAAGTCCGGATTTGAATTTCCGGACACCAATTTCGAGCTTCGAAAGACCAATGTCGAACTTCCGAAGACCAATGTCGAACTTCCGAAGACCAATATTGACCTTCAGAAGACCAGTCTCGCACCTCCGAAGACCAATGCCGAATTTTCTTATGTTCGGGGTGAAGAGTTAATAATCCGTGTCTCTCACATAGCGGTCGCTTGTTTCATGAGATTGCGACCTCATCCATTCGGCATACAGTTCGGAAATCGTTTTTTTGAAAACAGGATGGACAACGTGCGGGGCAATTTCGTTGAAAGGCGCCAGCACAAAATCACGGGTATGCAAACGGGGGTGCGGAATGGTCCATTCCGGGATATTGATTATCAAATCATCAATCATTAAAATATCAATATCGATGATTCGGTCTTGGTATACGCCGTTTTCCGATTTTTGCCGCCTTCCCATCTCTTCTTCAATGTGTTTGGTGAGTAAGAATAGGTCTTCTGTCGAAACGATGGAGGATACTTCGCAGACGGCATTCACAAAAAGATTCTCCGAAACGAAACCCTCGGGTTTGGTTATATAAAAAGCGGATAAGGAAACGATCGTTCCTATCCGCTCTTCTATTTCTTCGCAAGCCGTCAACATATTTTTCTGCTTATCACCCAGATTCGATCCGAGCGCCAAAAAAACAGTATGCTCCTTGCCCATCTTCATCAATCTCTATCAATCTTCATCAATCTAATCGACAATCAGCATGGCATCGCCATATGCCCCGAATTGATACTTTTCATTAATGGCCACATCGTAAGCCTCCATCACGTAGTCGTATCCGCCGAAAGCGCACGCCATCATCAACAACGTGGAATAAGGCATGTGAAAATTGGTAATCAGTGCATTATTGAGCGTAAAATCATAAGGCGGGAAGATAAATTTATTCGTCCATCCCTCGAAAGGTTTCAGATGTCCGTCGGTGCTGACCATCGTTTCGATGGCTCTCAATACGGATGTCCCCACCGCACAAATATTGCGTGCGTCGTCTTTGGCCTTGTTCACCCGCTCGCAGATTTCCTCGGTAATAACCATCTGTTCGGAATCGACTTTATGTTTCGTCAAATCTTCCACATCGATATCGCGATAGGCTCCCAGACTATTGTGCAGGGTTACAAAGCCATAATCAATTCCTTTTATTTCCATGCGCTTCAACAGCTCGCGGCTGAAATGCAGACCGGCAGCAGGCGCGACCACCGCTCCTTCATTCACGGCAAAAATATTCTGGTAACGGTCGACATCATCTTCTTCTGCCGGACGTTCCATATATTCCGGAATGGGGGTTTCGCCAATGGAAAAGAGCAACCTCTTAAACTCGTCGTAAGGACCATCGTATAAGAAACGCATGGTCCGGCCGCGCGAGGTGGTATTGTCTATAACCTCTGCCACCAACTCCTCATCTTCCCCGAAATACAATTTATTACCGATTCGTATTTTACGGGCGGGATTAACCAAAACATCCCATAAGTGTTGATTCGAATTCAATTCTCTCAATAAAAACACTTCGATTTTGGCGCCGGTTTTTTCCTTATTTCCAAACAAGCGGGCGGGAAAGACTTTGGTATTATTAAAAATAAAAAAGTCTTTTTCTTGAAAATAATCCAATACATCTTTAAATATCCGGTGTTCCAATTTGCCGGATTTACGATGCACGACCAGCATACGAGCTTCATCCCGGTGTTTGGACGGGTACTTGGCTATAAGCTCTTCGGGCAAATGAAATTTAAATTGAGAAAGTTTCATACGTTAAATATCTGATACTATAAGTTTTATAATTCATATTCTTTATGGCTGTCCGGCGATATGTTGATCGAAAAACAGTTCTAACGATTCCATATCCAAACATTGATCTAATGTCACCTCGCCTATTCGGGTCCGCGTCAACGCGGTTAAATGGGCTCCGGTATGCAAAGCCTCTCCAATATCCCTGGCCAACGCCCTGATGTAAGTCCCTTTACTGCACACGACACGCACCCGGATAGTCGGTAAATCAACAGATAGCAATTCAATACTCTCTATAACCAACAATTTGGGTTTTAGTTCAATCGTCTCGTTATTGCGGGCGAAAGTGTACGCGCGTCTTCCTTCGACTTTAACCGCCGAAAAAGCGGGCGGCACCTGTTGTATTTCGCCTTCGAAGCGACGCAGGCATGCGCGCACGGCCTCTTCGGTGATATGCCCGGTGGGATACGTACCGTCGACTTCCGTTTCCAAATCGAACGAGGGCGTCGTAGCCCCCAGCCGTATATCGGCCACATATTCTTTCGTCAACGCTTGCAAGCGGTCTATTTCTTTCGTCTTCCTTCCGGTGCAAATCGTCATAACGCCGGTTGCCAACGGATCGAGCGTTCCGGTATGGCCGACTTTCAACTTTTTGATCTTAAGCCTCGAACAAATCTTTGCCCGAACCACACGCACCACACGGAACGATGTCCAATGAAGCGGTTTATTAATATGTAGGATCTCTCCTTCTATAAAATCCATTTCGTTACACCATGCTTAAATTGATACCCGAAAAAATAAGTATCAACAACACACCTCCTATCACAATGCGATACACTCCGAATGCCTTGAAGCCGTATTTGGTGAGAAAGTCGATAAAAAACCGGATTGCAATCATCGCCACCACAAAAGCGACCAGATTGCCGATGAGCAACAGTCCTATATTTTCCTGAAGAAGCGCTTTCCCTGCGGGTTCTTTCACGAGGCTCAAGGTTTTCACAAGGCTTGCCCCTAACATCGTAGGCACAGCGAGGAAAAAAGAGAACTCCGCGGCATTCTTGCGGTTCAATTTGGTCATCATTCCTCCCACAATAGTTGCCATAGAGCGCGAAAGGCCGGGAAAAAACATCGCGGCGCATTGGCTTAGCCCGATCAGCCAAGCCCTTCGGGTGGTGATCGATTGGTCGGGCAACGGTTTATTGAACCATTTGTCGACAAACAGCATAAACACACCGCCTATAACCAGCATAAAGGAGACCACCGACACACTGCCCAGCACTCGGTCGATGATATCGTCGAAAAGCAAGCCCAATACCAGTCCGGGTATGCAGGCAATCAATAATTTCCAATAGAAGTCATACTTATACAGGAATCGTTTCAGATAGATACTGCCGCGTTTTCCGGCGCTCGCTCCGGCAACGGCTTGAGGATCGAAAATGCGGCAAGAGTTCATCTTGAAGAATCGCTGCCAATACAATACCACCACCGACAGGATGGCGCCCAACTGAATATTAACGGTGAAAAACCGGACGAAATCGGTACTCTCGATTCCCAGCAAGGCTTGGGTAATAATCATGTGTCCCGTGGATGACACCGGCAAAAATTCGGTCAGTCCTTCCACAATGGCTATGATAATAGCTTCTAAAATACTCATTCAACTGTAGTTTGCAAATAAAAAGGACGGTTATCAATCTTCCGCTTGTTGATCTTTTTTCGTTTTGGAGGGATAAAGGATGCCCACAACCATCAGTACGAATCCGATAACGCAAATCACGGGCGCCATTTTGATGCGCCTTGCACTGAAAATATCGGGTTGAAAGCCTGCTTCGGCCGTCGTTGAAGGTCCGATCGCCATTAAAATAAAACCGGCAATAATGATTATGACCGCGATACCGCAAATAATCCAATTCACCTTTTTTAAAGCCACGTTTTTTTGAGACATATTCGTTAATTAAAATCGATTTTATACGTAATATAAATTATTCGTATCCATTTTCAGATACTTGTTCACGGCAAATGCCGCCGCCGTGGTAGCAATCAGCACGCCAAAAGCAATCACCGCCACAAAAATCACCATCATATCGAACAGGCTGATGATCGATTGCATCGGAATATACTCTCGGCTGAAATAGGATATCAAAGCAAATATGATACCGTCGGCCAATAGACCGGCGATAATACCGGTGAACATATTATCCGTTACAAACGGACGCCGGATAAAAGCGTTCGTAGCGCCGACCAACTTCATCGTGTTGATCAAAAAACGCTTCGAATAGACACTCAACCGAATGGTATTGCGAATGAGCGTAAAGGATATGAACAGCAAAATAACCGCTAAAATAAGCATAACGGTCATTGCCTTGGAAAGGTTGTCGTTGATCAAATCCAATGCTTCCTGCTGATACAATAAATCCGTAACGTTGGAATTTTGCCGGATGAGTTGATTAATAACCGCAATGCTATCGTTATTGGCATACTCCGACTGAAGAAATATTTCGATACAATCCTGTGCCGGATTAAATCCCAGCAGCTCTTCGGGGTCGTCGCCCAACTCTTTTACCAGCTCGGCTTTCGCTTCTTCCTTACTGATAAAGCGGGATGACCGCACAAACGGCTGGGCTTCGATTTGATGACGCACTTGCGTAATTTCCTGGTCTGTAATATCGTTAGACAGCATCACGCTGAAGCTCATGTTTTCTTTCAAAAAGCCGGAAAGGCCTTTCCCTAAAAAAAGTATCAGAATGGTAATTCCCAACAACACCAGCACCATCGTGATACTGACGGCGGATGTTATTTTCGCATTTAAGAAGCGGATAGTTGAGACCTTTTTCTTTTTCGACATAAAGGGATTTTGATTGAACGATAAATTCTGAAATTGAATCTTTAATTTGAAATTTTAAATCTGAAATCTCGACCCAAAAAGACGGACTTTATCAAATATGCTGCAAAGTAATAAAATTATTGATGAAATCGGAAATTTACAGGGAATTATCTGCTAAAAAAAATTCCGTATTCTTTCCACCCTCTCCCCGCTTCCCGGTACTCCCCCGCCCGCCGCCTCCCGAAAAGGCTGACTCAGTACGGACAGCAACGGATAATACATAGCCAGCCGTTCTTGCCCCTTTTTAGGGGAAGTTAGAAGGAGGCTCTTCTTTTCCGAAACGAAACCACACCCAACACACTCACGAAGCCATAAAAAAGAAGGATATAGCCGAAAATCCTCGGCGCTCCTTCGGTATGCCCGTACGAATGCATGCCGCTCAACAAGTAGTTGACTCCCAAAAACGTCATCAGCACGGTTGTAAAAGCAAAAACGGAACACAGATTAAACAACCATGCATTATTCCATTTTTTGACCAAATGCAGATGGGTGACCACCGCATATGCCACCATCACGATCAGCGCCCAGGTCTCTTTGGGATCCCATCCCCAATAACGTCCCCACGACTCATTGGCCCAAACAGCTCCCAGAAAAATGCCGATCGTCATCAGAGCCAATCCGGTAAGGAGCGATAGTTGATTCATGAGCGTCAGTTCCCGGATACGGCGTTCTACGGAGGCCTCTTTCTTTCCAAAGGCCATCCAGCTTATCGTTGCCGTTCCCAATAAAAAACCGAAGCCGAAGAATCCGTAAGCCGAAGCGATTACCGCCACATGAAACATCAACCAGGGCGATTTTAATACAGGCACTAAAGGGGTGATTTGAGGGTCCATCCATTGCAGTCCGGAAACGAATAAAATCATTCCCGCAAACAAAACAGCAAGGGAAAGGATGATACTGTTCTTACGCCCCAAAATCAACCCGGCCAAAACGGTCGCCCACGAAACGTAAACCATCGTTTCATACGAATTGCTCCAGGGAGCATAACCCGATATATACCACCGCAAAGCCATGCCATAAACATGATAAGCGAATACCGCCACCATCCCCCCAAAAAGGCTCTTCTCCATAAGGGTGAAATATTTCCACCGGTAAAAGAAACTCGTGAGGGAAAGCAACAAGAGAAGCCCTCCCAATATCAGATATCCTTTTTTACACGTCTGAAAAATATGTAAGCGATTATAACGGACTTCGGCTTGTATTTTTTCGGGACGGATTTGAGAGACGATATCTTTCTTTTGTTGATAATCGGCAATAAAGGCAAGAAGGGCATCCGCTTTCTGCCAATTGCCGCTTTTGACTGAAAGGCGGACTTCGGAAAGATATTCGTCAAAAACCGTTGAAACAAATAGGGAATCTCTTCCCGAAAAGGCCGATAGATCGCCGCCGGGGGAATACCATTGATGCTGCGTGCCGGCGTGAGGAGGAAAAACAGCCGGCAGGGTATGATGAAACAACTGATAAAGCGTGTTGACTTTCTCATCTGCCTTGATAAGGTCTTTGTCGTACTTATCGCGTTGCGCCGGCGGTGTGGCGAATGCTTCTTGCAGAGCGGCGGCAAACTTATAACGGCCCTCATCGTCAAAAGCCTCTCCATAGGAAAACGCGTCTTCCGACAGCCCATATTCGCGCGCCATATCGTTATTCGAATAAACAATAAACGGAATCTGCATCCACATTTGCGGCAGGGCCAATACACTCAACAGGAATTGGTCGGAATCGAGCGTTCCTATCCGCTCCGCCTTATAGAGTTTCCGTAATATTTCCGAAGAAAAAGTATTCATCGGAACAATCCGTCCCTGCCATTGTACGGGCAAACGCCCGAATTTTGCAGCATGTTCCGAGGGGATGGCATTATCGTTGACCACATCAAACAGCCGGTTACCCGAAGCGTTCCGGGCGACGACCGGCAAGGCGCAGCTACTCACCAAAAGAATTGCGGGCAGGAGTTTACCGGATAGCCTCAACTCTTTTAATTGACGGCTTAACCGTCTCAGGCGGGAATTTCTATCGGTAAACAACAGGATAAATCCGCATAATAATAAAAAATACCCCGTATAGGTAATCGTTCTTCCCGCCCTATCGTAATTCACCGAAAGAACAGTCCCCTTTTCATCCTTATCGTATGATGCCTGAAAAAAGCGGTATCCTTTCACATCCAACACCTTGTTCATATATATTTGCGCCTCGCGGCTTTCGTCTCCGAGATGGAGTCGTAAATCGCTTTCATAAGACGACGGGCTTTGCGAACCGGGATAATAAACCAACCGGAAGTCGGTCAGTTCCAAAGAAAAAGGCAACGTCTCATAAACAGTTCCTTTAGAGGTATGCATAACCATGCGACTGCTCGTTTCTCCTTCGCGTATATGCACGGTTCCTTCTTTTCCGAAAAGATGAGTCGTTAAAGCTCCCGACAAGATGACAATGAAGGCCGTATGAATGGTTAGCAACGATCCTCTACGCTTGTGCAGGAATCTGTTTTCAATCAGGATGATAATAAAATTCAGAACCAGCAACAATTGGAGGAAAATAAATAAAGGCGAATAATACACGAGCATTTTTGCGGCAACGGTACCGACAAACTTCTCGATAAATGTTGCCGCAGCCAATATAGCAGCGTATACCAGCAATAAAACAATCGATGTTTTATAAGAAGAAAAAAGTTGAATGAATTTATCCATTTTCAAGAATATTTAGCTATAAAACGATATAGATTAATCTTATCAATAATTGCCGTTGCAAATATAAAGCGACCTTATACAAAACAATGTGACTAATTTAGTTGCAAAATATATTTCTTCTCTTTAAATTTGCAATCGATATTAAGTACGATAATATGAGTACGAAAGAAAAATTACTAAATCGTTTCCTAAGTATGCCAAACGATTTTACTTATGAAGAAGCGACAAAACTTCTGAAAGACTTTGGATATTCTGAAGTCCCGACAGGAAAAACGGGCGGATCGAGGGTACGTTTTTTGAATAAACAATTTCCCGAATATCCGATTAAATTTCACAAACCTCACCCTGAAAATCGATTAAAGCCTTACGTTTTGGCGATTATCAAAACTACTTTAATAGATTGCGGATTAATTGATGATTAATGTATGAAAACAGATAAAACAAATTTACTTGAATACAAAGGCTATTACGGTAGCATTGAATTTGATTTGGAAAATAAAAGATTATACGGACAACTCTTAGGAATCAAAGGCGCCTATATCTACGAAGGGAATACATTGGAAGAATTGGAAAAAGATTTTCAACAATTTGTCAATGATTATTTGTATGATTGCAAAAACGATGGCATTAAGCCTCAAAAACCGAATTTAGGTAATTTGAATGTACGTTTAAAAACAGACACCTATTTAAGAGCCATCAGAGAAGCTAAACGAGAAGGAATTTCCCTTAATCGTTATATAAATAATGCGTTAGAATCGTTTATTTTGTAACATTGCATTTAATAGCGAGGTTGCCAGTTGAAATGACGACCTCGCTATCCCTCATCCCTCATACTTCATCCTTCTTCTCACGCTTCCTTCCACTGTTTCCGTAACAGCTCCAAAGCCTGAGGAACAACGACGTTACGGTCGCCTTGACAACCGCATTCGAAGCTGACATACTTGTCATATCCCAAAAACTTCAGAGCTTTGAATCCCTCTACATACGTGTCGGCTTCACCGTCTTCTCCCGGCATACTGCGTCTTTTACGACTGGCAATATGTACATGCTCCAGATAGCGGCCGGCAGAAAGAAATGCTCCGGCGTCGGAAGTCTCCTCCCAGGTCATGTGCCAGAAGTCACCCATACACCTCACCCCCGGATTATCAATATCACGGCAGATAGAAGCCGCGTCAGCCACCTGGCGCAGATAAAAAGCTTCTTTGCGGTTCAGCGGTTCGAAAATAACGGTTGTGCCATGCTGTCGAGCAAAATCGCCCATTTCATGGAATTGTTCGCACAAGAAATCGCGGGTTCCCTGCGTATGGGGCATGGCAGGCGTTTGCGAATTAAACGCCGGAACGATAATCACCCCTACCGATCCCAACTCCCCCGCGGCTCCGATAATCTCGTTCATCGTATCACGGCATTGCTTGCGGATTGCCGGATCGGTGGAAAGAATAAATCCGTCGAAGCCGGCACATATCGCACTCACCTTAATGGCACGACCACGCAAAGCATCTTTAATCTCTTTTACACGTCCTTTCAGTCCGCGTCCTCCCGGCTCGAAGCCCACGACGCCATGCTTCTCCATAAAATCGAGTTTCTTCTTCAGGCTATCGCCGGGGGCAATTCCTTCCTGAAACGATATATTCAATTGAGCTTTCGATGTTTTTCCGCCTGACAACTTATCAAGGCTGTTTGCGGCCGAAACGGTTCCTCCCGCCGTGACCATTGCGGCTCCGGCGAGAGATGTTTTTAAAAAGGATCTTCTATCGAAATTCATACGCTTTTATTATTTATCCTGTGGTTTTCCCGGAACAGGCACGGTAAATCCGGACATATTCATTTTGCCGATATTCAAATCTTGAGGGGTATAATCCAAAGCCGAGGCCGTCATGACCTCCCATTTGGTTTCCTCGCCGGTATAAGCCGATTCGCGTCCCATAATAGCCGCCATATTCGACACCGCGGTCTCCGAAGCTTGTTCGATGGGCTTATTTCCACGAATGCTATTGATCCAGTTGACATGTTCCAACACGTACGGATTGGTTTGTTTATAAGTCGTTTTTTCAGCTTCCGCATCGAATTGCCAGAGAATATTTCCCTGTAAATCTTTGATTACCGTTTCACCATTGGCGGTAGACCAAGATCCTTTGGCGCCCTGGATAAACTCGCTCACATTATTGGCACAACCGTCTATCTGGCGGCACATACTATGCAAATGCACACCGTTTTCCATCGTAATATCTATGCTGAAATTGTCAAACTGATCGCCGGTTACACGACGCTGGCGCGATCCGAATCCGACGGCGCTTACAGGCTTCAAACCACTAAACCAAGTAAATACGTCGATATTATGAACATGTTGTTCAACAATATGATCTCCCGACAGCCATTTCCAATTGACCCAGTCGCGCACCATATATTCAAAATCGTTCCATCCCGGTTGCCGGTCCCGATACCAAAGCATATTTTGATTCCAATAAACCACCCCGCCGGTAATTTCTCCAATGGTCCCTTCCATAATCTTTTGATAAGATTCCACATAATTACGTTGATGATGGCGTTGTGTACCGGTTACCACCCTCAGGTTTTTAGCTTGCGCCTGTTTGGCGGCGGCAATAATCGTGCGGTATCCGACCGCATCGACACAAATCGGTTTTTCCAGGAAACAATGTTTGTTTTTTTCTACGGCATACTGGAAATGCGAAGGACGGAAAAACGGCGGAGTTGCATTAATAACGACATCCACACCGCTATCAATGACTTGTTTATACGCGTCCAGTCCTACGAAACGTTTATCGGCAGGAACATCGATATTCTTCTCTGCTTTTAGCTTGTCAGCCAAAGAGTTTACTTTATCCTCGAAAACATCGCCTAAGGCAACGATAGTCACCCCGTTCGCAGCATTCAGAAAATCGAACGCGGCGCCCGAACCTCTACCACCGCAACCGATTACGCCGGCCTTAAGCTCTTTTCCGTCCTTAGCCATATCCGGAAGTTCCGGTATATAATAGGTTCCCGGTTCCTTTAAAGGTTTTAAGGCATTTTTTTTGTTTCCACTACAAGAAGTCAACAAGCCGGTTGTTCCGCTTGCCCCAATAACGCCTATCGCTCCAACAGCAGCCGAACTTTTCAAAAAAGCTCTTCTGGTTACATTCTCTTTCATTTGTTTGTTATTTAATAGATTGTTTTAATTATTGATAAGCTATCAGCTTTCAGTTATTTGTCATTCGTAATTTGTAATTTGTCATTTGTCATTCGTAATTTGTCATTTGTCATTCGTAATTTGTAATTTGTCATTTGTCATTTGGTAATTTGTCATTTGGTAATTATCAATTCTCCATTGTCTCGCACACGACCCTGAATCCGATTCCCCGGATATCGGAATACCACCAGATACTTTTCGGCTGTTGCGGATCGGTTTTCAGCCAAGAATCATGCAACGTATGATCCCGTGCGGCGCTACGTACATCCGCCGCATCCGATAAATAATTACCGCCACGAATTACCCATTCCTCACCCTGCGTGTTTACCGGATCTTGTGCCCCATCCGCCCGTTTGCCATACACCTCCGGATCATATTTATCGGCACAATACTCCATCACGTTTCCAAGCATATTCTTCAGTCCGAACGGATTGGATTTCACGACATCCGGCTCTTGCGTGCGCCCCCGGCTGTTTTTAATATAGATCACATACGAAGAAATACTATCCGTTTTAGCAGGAAATATCTTTCTCCAAAAACCCTGATCCGAAAAATCTTTCGGATTACCGGCAAAAAAGTAAGGTGTCGCCGTTCCTCCACGAGCGGCATATTCCCATTCCGCTTCGGTCGGCAGACGATACTTTTTGCCGGTCTTTTTGGATAACCACAGACAGAATATTTCTGCCGCATAATGCGTCATGGTAATCGCCGGACGTTTATCACCGCCCCATCCCTGATCCGGGAATCCGAAAGGAGGAGTCGGGCCGGAAATGGCATCCACATCGAGCGCCTGCATATTCCGCTCGTAAGTCGTTTCGGGAGGAGTACGCCCCTCGCTCATCGTACTGCCGTAAAAAGCCCAATACTGCTCCCAAGTCGTCTCGATCTCCGCCATAAAGAACGAATTCACCGTTACCGCATGCTGCGGCGCTTCATCGGGTTTGTGGAAAGGTTCCTTTTCAGGACTACCCATCGTGAAATTTCCGCCGGGGACAGCCACCATTTTAAAGGAGATCGCAGTACCGGGTATCTGCTCTACAAAATCGGTAAAAGAAGTGACCTGAGCAGGTTCCTTAAAAAACCGGCTTGTGTCTGTTGCGCTGCTGCCGGATGCGCTCAAGCCCGGAATACCCGTCATGCGCGAATGCGAGTAATTCGGATTATGGTGTCCTGCATCCAGATGGCAACTAATGCATTGAAGATCCATCTTTGCGTGATTCTCATCGTAATACATATGTGCCGTAATACCTTCGTCGGTAATACCTTGCGGAAAAAGATTTTGATGACACTTCACACACGAAGCATTCGGGACGTATTTCACCGCATGTTCCAGTTCCGATTTCTTATCCCAGTCGAAATCGGCGCTGTCTTTTGTAAGATACCCCCACACATCGCGAACGCCCAATTGCAGTTTAGCCGTATAATGCTGCCAGGTATTATCGGTCGGCGGAAGGTGGCAATCCACGCAATTCACCATTACCCCGCTTCCGTTGTTTACATGCGCCGATAGCTGCCACGACTCTTCAGCATGCGGATGGACATGGCACATCATGCACGATTCGTTAGTGGAAAAATAGACCGAAGTTTGATACAATGCCGCAACCAATACAATGCCGGCAATAACCCCTATCAAGAGATAAAAGAATTTTCGCCGATAAAATTGATTTCTGCGTTTAGAGGAGTGCTTTTTCGTATCCGATGTCGATTTCATGTCAGTAAAAGTAAAACTTCTTTGTATTATACGATTATTTTAAGGCAGAGATATTTGTTGTTTTTCGGTCGTCGGCCCATGTACGATCAACCGTCCGTTATCATCGATTTCCATTTTATCGATAAATACGACCCGGCTATCACCCGTAGCCTGCGTACGCCCATGATAGACACAAAGCATTTTCCCGTCCGGAAGGTCTAAGACCATATTATGCCCGGTACCTGTTACCGATCCCCCGTGAGTTGTATTTTTTTCCAAAACGGGATTATCGGCGGATTTTTCAAAGGGGCCTAAAGGATGCTTCGCCGTGGCATATCCGACGGCATAATTCTGCCCTCCGAAGAAGTTCGCGGAATACATCATATAATAAGTATCATCTTTTTTGAATAAGAAAGATCCTTCCGTCCAACGCCTGTTCACTTCTTTCGACGTAACCGATCGACTTTCCCATTCGGCTTGTGTATCACTCATGCTCACGGGAGGACGAAGCATTAATTGCGGCTCGCCGATCACCCCCGAAAAATCCGGGTTCAACTCCACGCCATAAATCCAACTCTCTTCAATCTCATCGAACCACCCTTGTTGTTTTGCCCAATCGGCTACTTCACTTTCCACCGGATGCTTGTAGCAACAGCGGGAATAGTACAGATAGGCCTTTCCGTTTTCATCATCAAAATAGACATTCGCGTCGATAATCGGATAGCCGGGATCGAATACAGGGCCGTCACTTATTTCTTTGAAAGGGCCTGTAGGATTATCCGCTACGGCCACTCCAATACGGAAATTCTCGCCCTCATTCGTAGGATTATGCTTCCAATTGGCGCTGTACCAAAGGTAATACTTCCCGTTTCGTTCATAGACCTCCGGCGCCCAAAAACAATCCACCGTCCACGATTCAGGGGTTCCACCTTCATAAACGTTTCCTTCCTCTTTCCAATTAACCAAATCGTCCGACGAATAGGTCTTAAATCCGAGCAGCCCTTCCGTGGTACCATACATATAGAACTTGCCCGATGAAGCCCTTAAAATATACGGATCACCGAATTCTACCGGTAGAGGATTTTGCAACGTGATTTCTTGCTTTTTGGAAGGCGCGCACGAAGCCATAATCGCAAAAAAAACAATCAAGACTAATCGAATAAAATTCATTTTTCCCGTTTTAAATTATCAGTTTCGTATATATTTAACATGTGCCAATCTATATTCAATCTCATTAATCTACAAATATCCAAGCAGAGATTACTTCTATGACTTGTTTAGCCTTCAGATATGCCTTTTGCTGATTGTAAACTCCTTTCTTTCGCACCGAGGATCACCGAAATTGAGATACAATGGCCGCCTATTTGTTTTCTTCATTATTTGGATCAACAAGACACTCTTTCCGCAATGCCGGATACCCGATATTATCGTGGCAAAATTAAGACGCTAAAATACTACATTTATCAATAATCAGAAAGTAAATAATTATTTTTATCACATGAATGAGACAATTATGTCATTTATGATAGTAAAATATCATTTAATCGAGCCAATTATGCCATTTATGATCATTGTCAAAGCCACATTCCATCACATTCTTCGTCCATCGAATGATAAAGAGAGAATATCCCGAAAAGCATCACAATTAATTGCACATGAAAAAAATGACTTATAATAGCGGTCACTACTAAAATGTTATCCCGTCAGTAGTGAATTAAATTATAAATCACAGTTTGAAAAAGACTCATCCTTAATGACTTTTTTCGATTGGCTTACACCACCTCTGAAGCTTTGGTAATTTAAAATATTGTACGTTTTGTTCCTGCAAGTGGAATACCAACCTTGCAATAACATTTCTCGATACGCATCTACATAAGTACTAATTCCGTCTATTTTGTAAAGTTCAATGAATCCCCGTAAAGCAATTTGTTTCGCTTCCGTTAAATATTTTTCATCGCCGGTAATGGAATATAAAAGCGCACCAGCCTGTATTACCTGATCCAAAATCCACCGGATAGGGTGTCCCGCTACTATCTTGAATATAATCGGTCTCAATCCCTATTGAAAAATTCCATCTTGCCAGAAGGCCTTTCGGAACTCCTTTATTCAATCAACACATATTACTTTTTATCTGTTCCGCCGTACGTGCGGTTTTCCATATCCGCACCTCGGAAATTGCTCCACGCATCGCTCTCCAATCTTGTTTGTTTGCAATCCCGATCTCAAACTTATTTTCATCATTGCTAGAACTCATATCCACACTCCTATGTGTTTCTTCTTCCTTTTTCACTTCCAACTCTACCTCTTCTCCATCAATATAGAATTTATATTTTTCTGTAGTTAACCACTAAAGTTAATAATTAGGCGGTTCCGCAGAGAACTGGAAAAAAGTTTCCAAATAGCTCTCGTCTCTATTTCACCGTTTATTGTAAATAAAATCAAGATGATATTCTCGGTATAGTTCGAATTTATGGTCGCTGCTGATGAGTGGCATTTTTTCGGTAATAGCCTGGGCGATGATCAGGCGGTCGGCTGGATCGTTATGGCCGGAAACGGTTTCCAAACCGGCAAAAGTATACAGATGCTCTTTCTGAATGTAATCAATCGTGATCCCCCAATCGTTTTCAATAAAACTGAAGATATCCCGAGCAGATTTCCATTTCTTTGTTTTAATCCTGTTGTTCTGAAAAAGGTGTATTGCTTCCTTTACACTCTCGGAACTGACATAGATGCGATTCTCATAATCGTCCAGGATTTGCAATACATCCGACGTTAAGGAGTCGAAATCATCGGACGCATAAAAAAGCAAGATATTCGTATCAATTAAATATCGCATCGCTTTACTCCATCACGGCATCCATATCGATGATCTCAATGATTCCATTAGGATGCTTCCTTCTCCATTCACCCATTTTCGAAAGCCTTTTCGGTTCTTTATAAACGCCTTCTTTCCGATCGGTCAGGTCGGCGCATTTGTCTGTTTTTTTTGTTTCCTTTTCCGCCATAGTTGCCTTTATTTTTATCTTGCAAAGGTACGTTTTCTTTATCGGATATCCAATTATTTGAAGAGATTGTAACAGAACAGAATCTGAACAATCCGATAAAGAACATCGATCCCAATGGGACGAACGTATGGCCGCTGTTTATCATCTGACTAAAATGATTATCTTTGAATCTTATTACCAAAACTGCGATAAGTATAATAAAAATAGAGAATAAAATGACTTTGTGGCAACTATTCAAGCAACTCCGCCCTTATGTTAAACCCTATCATTGGCTAGTATTTTTCACATTGGTTTTGACCGCCATAGGGTCTTTTACCGCTCAAGTAAATGCTTTCGTCTTACGATATACGGTCGACCAAATCGCCATTTTACTCGAACAGCATAAAGGACTGAAAGAGGGATTGTCGATCCTCGTCACCATCAGCCTCATCCTTATCATGAAAGAAATCGTGAACTCTTTCATTCAATTCGGACAAAAATATTATGGCGAAAAACTGCGCATCTTTATTTCGAAAGATCTTGCGCAAACGGTCATCGAAAAAGTATTGACTTTTAAAATGGCTTTTTTTACTTCTGAAGGAAATCAGCCGGGAAAACTGCAAACGCGAATCGATCGCGGAGTGGAAAACCTCACCCGATTGGTACAAAACTTTTTTATCGACATCCTTCCTCTTTTTGCGAATGCCCTCGTCGCCTTGGTGATGATGTTTAATGCTAATTTTTATGTAGGAATGGTCGGTTTGTGTATTATGCCGGTTTATTTCTTTATCAGCATCCGGCAAGCAAAGAAAATGAGCGGCGCCCGACGGCAAATACAAGAACTCCGTGAAAACAAAAGTCAAGGCATCTTAAGTATTCTCGAATCCATCACGGTGATAAAATCGTTCGTTCGCGAAGATATCGAAGCAAAGAAGCAGTTGATGTTACAGAATAACCTGACCGATACGCAAATGCGAATCCGAAGCATCAGTTTTTTATTTGACGGAGTAAAAAGTTTCGTGGAACAGATCGGAATCGTCATCATCATCATTCTTACTGCTTATTTAGTGCTTACCGGACAAATGACAATCGGTGCCATCATGTTTCATATTATGCTGTTTAATAATGTTTCGGCTCCCATCCGTCAGCTCCACCGCATTTATGATCAAATGAACGATGCCCTGATTTATTCCGAAAGCTTTTTCAACGTGCTCAATGCGGAACACGAAACGGAAGCTACAGGAGATTATCAGTCACCTAAAGTCTCCGGCAAATTCGAGTTAAGGGACGTTTCTTTTACCTATCCGGATAATAAGGAAGCAACCTTATTCAATATCAATATGCGTATTTTTCCGGGAAAAAGCACGGCCTTAGTGGGACTATCGGGAGCAGGAAAAAGCACCTTAATCAATTTATTGGATAAGTTTTACCAGCCCGATTCGGGGACTATTTTACTCGATGGTGTATCGCTGCAAAATTACGACACCGAATTTCTGCGGGACCATATAGGCTTGGTTTTGCAGAAAAATCATATTTTCAATGGTTCTATCGAGGAAAACATTCGCTACGGAAAACCCGACGCTACTCACGACGAAATCATGCAAGCCGCAAAGAAAGCCTATTTGCACGATCAAATCATGAGTCTCTCGAAGGGATATGATAGTCCGGCCATGTTGCTATCGGGCGGACAACAGCAAAAAATCGCCATTGCCCGGATGTTTTTGAAAAACCCTCCTATCATCTTCCTCGATGAACCCACCGCAAGTTTAGACGCTATTTCTACCGAACAAATAAAAAACAGTATCGATGCCATAAAGAAAGACCGAACGGTGATAACGATCTCCCACAGCATTTCTCAGATTATCGATGCCGACATGATTTATGTGATGAAAAACGGACGGATCGTCGAATCGGGAACGCATGAACAAATTTATCGATTGAACGGAACTTATAAAGAGATTTTCGACGCGATGGCTCGCAGCCTCAATATTGAAAAGATATCCGAAACATTCGATTAAGATGGAATAAGAGAACTGAGAATGGAATAAATCGCAGCGCCTAATGCCGCACTCACGGGAATCGTTAGGATCCATGCTAAAATAAGCTGTCGGGTTATGCCCCATCGGACGGCTGAAAGGCGCTTAGTGGCTCCAACGCCAATAATAGCTCCCGCAATAGTGTGAGTGGTGCTCACAGGCACTTTAAGGTATTCGGTCAAATAGAGAGTAAGCGCACCGGCTGTTTCGGCAACAACTCCTTCCAAAGGAGTGACTTTGGTGATACGGGTACCCATTGTTTTTACAATTTTCCATCCGCCGGACATCGTTCCTAACCCAATAACCGTAAAACAAGACACGGGAATCCATGCCGGCATATGATTCAGATTATCGATTCGCTCTAAGCCCATCCATTCCAACGATGCGGGCATCGAATCAAAGATCCCCGATGCTCCCGCAGTAATCACCGCGGCGCCAATGATCCCCATCACTTTTTGCGAATCATTCAACCCATGTCCGATACTAAAAAGCGCGGATGAAACCAATTGCAAATGTTTGAACCAATTATTCGCTTTATGCGGATTCATTTTCTTGCAAATCTGAAGCGTGAGTAGCGTAAGAACAAAAGCGACCGACATTCCGATTAAAGGCGCCAATAAAATGAAAGCGGCAATCATTAAAATGATTGCGCTATGTATTGAACTAAAGCCGCCGGCCATAATAGCCGCTCCGGCAAAACCTCCGATAAGCGTATGGGAAGAGGAAGACGGGATACCCAACCACCATGTCAATAAATTCCAAATAATAGCAGCTATAATGCCCGAAAGAATGACCGGTAAAGTAATGAACTCGGGAAAAACGGTTTTGGCGACGGTATTGGCAATCCCAAAATCGCCAATGATGTATTTGGCAATAAAGAATGCGACGAAATTAAAGAATGCAGCCCATATAACCGCTTGAAAGGGGGTTAACACTTTTGTCGAAACAATAGTCGCTATAGAATTAGCCGCATCGTGAAAACCATTTATGAAATCGAATAAGAGTGCTAAAACAATAATAGTGAGTAAAAGGCTCATTTGCTTTTTGAGATTAAGCGTACTTAACAATAATGGTTTTTATAATTTTACCGACTAATTCGGCTCCATCTGTTGTCTTTTCCAATTCATACATAATTTCTTTCAACTTTACCACCTCAATGGCATCCTCTTCCGTTTCGAAAAGTTTTATAATGAATTGATCATACACGTCGTCTGCTTTGTTTTCCAACTCATGCAACTCTGCGCAATATTTTTTTATTTTTGTGGGGCTTTTCTTCAGCACATGCAATTGGTCGACTGCTTTCGAAACGGCTAATGCCGATTCCTTAATCAACTTGGCCATTTCTACCGATTCCGGAGGCATTTCTTTCGGATTATACAGCGCTATCCGCTTTGCCGAACTGTTGATTCCATCGGTCACATCGTCCAAACGATTGGCTAAATGCTGGATGTCTTCCCGGTCAAAAGGGGTAATAAAAGTGGCATTCAACTCATCGAATATCTTATTTGATAATTTATCACATTTCCTTTCCTGTTCTTTTATTTTCTTGAAAAGTTCGACCCGTTCTGCATGGTCGTTGTTTTGAACACATTCTAAAATTAAATCGGAAGCAATTACTAATGTATCGGCCATACCCTCGAGTAACGGAAAAAACTTCGGTTCTTTAGGCGTAAATCGATTCAAAAACGAATTATTCATTACCTTTTATTTTTATACTGAAAAGATGATACAAAATGACAAATTGAATTAAACGATAACTGTTGAATAGAACCAAGCCGCAAGCTAGTCAGCACACTCTTTCAATTTTAGCAGATAGCTTCGGCAAATCCTGCACAAAAATAAACAAAAACGTAACAAAAAGAAAACATTTTCGTAACAATCGTCTATTGATTATGAAAAAAGTCCTATATGCCCGATGTTGTAGATGTTCTGTCTTAGAAATTAAGAAACCGTGTACTCTCATACCATTTCCTTATGGGAGTATCTCGAAATGTTTTAAAGCGTTTAATATACCGTCGTCATCGACCGAATCGGTGACATAATCGGCCGCTTGTTTAACCACGTCGTTGGCATTGCCCATGGCGATGCCGATGCCGGCATGTTGCAACATGGCAATATCATTGCCTCCATCGCCAAAAGCCATTGTCTCGGATGCCGAAAAACCATAATATTCACAGATCTTATCGATTCCGACTCCTTTGTCGATCCCTTTACAAATAATATCTGCAAAAGTGGGATACCAACGCATATACGTACTATTGGGCAAACGACTCATGATCTCCTCGCTCATGTCGTCCTTGAAAAAAGCTGTTAATTGAAACAATTCCTTATCACGGTAATAACCGGGAGAATGATGTGGAAGAGTATCCTCTTTCAATAAATCCATCAGGAACTTCATTTCCCCATCGATATAGTTTACCGACAAGGAATGTTCTTCGACAAACAGACACGGAAACGACCACTCATTTTCCAAATAATCGATGAAATGGGATACGTCATCGCGATGAATGCTTTTTTTGAATATAACATTCTCGGTTCCTTGAAGACAATAGCATCCGTTTAATGTAATATATCCGTCAAATTCGACATTCAGGATGCTTTGTATGGCAGAAAAATGTCTTCCGGTTGCAATGAAAAGCTTCATTCCTGTTTTATGAAGTTGTTTGATTGCGTTTTTCGTAGACTCCGGCATCGTCTGCGTCTTAAAACTGATCAATGTTCCGTCTATATCAAAAAAGATTGCTTTTACCATAAAATTGAGTTTTGGACAAATTTACGAAAAATATTTGCTCTTTCCTTTCTACAGAGGAAGGAAAATGTCAAAAAGGATCTTTGATGAGACGAGAAGATTGCCCTTTCTTTATTGGAGTAGTTCCGACAGAAATAACAACGTATGTTGCCAAGCTCTTTTGGCCATTATTTCGTTATAGTCGGAGGATTCAGGATTGGTAAAAGTATGTTTGGAATGAGCGTAAGTAATAATTTGCCAATCGGCATTTCCGTCATTCATTTCATCAACCAGTTTTTCGTAATCTTCTTTAGAAACGGTTTCATCATCAGCCGGATGTTGTACCAAAATCTTCGGATTCAAAATTCCATTTTTCCTTTCGGGCGATTTTGCCAAACCTCCGTGAATGGAAATTACGCCTGCTACAGGTAGATTCGCCCGGGCTGCCTCCAAAGCGCCTGTACCACCAAAACAGTAACCGATAACGGCCATTCGATCAGAATCGGCGCCCGCCTTTTTCAATTGTTCCAACGCCAGTAAAATCCGATGCTGATAGGCTTTATAATCCGACTTGTATTTTCCCGAGATCTTTGCCGCAGCAGCATGATCCGCAGGATAATTTCCCTCGCCGTAAATATCGGCGATAAATGCGATATAGCCCTCTTTCTCCAAATTCAAAGCAGCCGCTATAGCCTCACTATCGATGCCTTTCCAAGCAGGAAGAATCAATACTCCGGGAAGTTTCCGTCCGGCATTCGACGTAACCAATCCTACCAGATTTTGATTTTCATCGAGATAACGCACTTCTTGCAATGTTTGCGCTTTTAGTATCAATGCCATACTCATGCAACAAATTATAAACAAAATACTTTTTTTCATCATTCGATATTTCTGCTTATAAGGATGAAAAGGACCGGTTTGTTCTGACGATTATGATTTTTTAGAGATTAAGCAAAATCCCGCATCGGATTATTTATGTGGAATTTTTCCGGTTTTCAAAAACCTTCGTGCAACTTCAATAAGGGTATCCAATCCTTTATCTTTATCGGCTTGTAATAAACGGACAGATTCATCGGGCTCTATCCCGAATTCGATATGTTCTTTTTCGGCATTAAACATCGGGGACGCTGAAAACCGCACCGACCAACCATTCGGAAGTTCGGAAGAAAAAGGCAATCCGCTGCCTCCTCCGGTTTTATCGCCTATTACGGTAACCAAGGGTGAATATTTCATCACGCTCACAAATTCATTCGTCGCGCTATAACAGCCCCTGTTTGTTAATACGACTACCGGCTTTTGATAACGTAATCCATCATAGCTATCTATATATTTGGGATACAATTCGGAAAAATCATTATGCCCGGCGCCAATCTTATGCGAAATATAACCGATGAGTGTTTTTTCATTAAAAAAACGACCGGCAAGGCGTTCTACATTCGTGAGACTTCCACCGCTATTTTCTCGTACATCAAGGATAATACCGGGACAAAGAGCCATCCGATTGAGCACTTCGGTCAAATTACCCTGCCCGATATCATCTGAAAAGCTTCCATAATAAATATATCCGACGTTATCTTCCAATATCTTATACTTCATACCGGAAGCGATACGATAATCTGTTTTCAGATAATTATTCTGAATAGACACATCAAAATTAACCGGATAATTATCTTTCCATTCCCAATTTCGACTAATATCGTGCGAAGCAATAAGATTGACATGCCCGTCTTTTAATTCTCCAAGCATGTTTCCCAATAAATCGAAAAGACCGTCATTATCCATATTATCAGTCACGCGCACACTATATTCAGCATATATGGAATCCCAATCGATCTGTTTATATTCAAAAAAACAGTAATTCCGATCAATAATGTTCCACAAAGCATCGAAGTTGCCTTTAGGATTATTATCGAAATTCATCATGGTATCTTCGCAACCATATAAGATGGAAAATAGAGAAAGCGACAATAACAATCTTATGCTCTTTACATTCATACTACTAAGGCATTAAAAGCGTCCTAAACTCATAAAAAGAATAACGATAATAATTCAAATCAATATCATTTACCGTACCGGGAATATTTCCGGTATGCGAAAACTGCCAAATAACCCAATTGCCGGCAGCAACGTTGGGCTCATCGTGCAAATCGCATATCCATATAGGATTGAGAGAGAAATCCGTTTCGATATATTTTTTATAGCAATCTTTATTGGTATATATCACAGGATGTTTACCGTAATACAAAAACAAAGAATGCTCCAACTCTTTTAATTCCGCAATAATCTCCCCCCGTTTCGCCCGACCTCCGGATGCGACGTTCACATCCGAATGTTCTACATCGATAGCCGGAATCATATCTTGCGGAAGAACCTTTGCATGCTTGATAAAGTGCTCAGCTTGTCGTTTTCCCTCATCTCTGAAACGGAAAAAATGATAAGCCCCCACTTTCAATCCGGCCTCTTTAGCCAGTCGATAATTACGGATATAATCCCTATCGATATGGGATACGCCTTCGGTAGATTTCAAATAAGCGAAACTCACATTATCCTTCCGCAGACGGTTCCAATCGATAAACGAATTATGATGCGACACATCGACCCCTCTTACAAAATATTTATCAGAATAAGGAGTTTGCTCGAACGAATGGAACAAGTCCCGTTGCCATATTCTGAGAAAAATGATACAAGCAAGCGCCAACGTGGTTGCGGCAATCAACAAACCGATAACGGCATAAATCCTCCCGGATTTACCGGACTTCTTCTTTTTCCGGCGCCGGGAAGTTTTACGATATTGCTTTTTAGCCATACAAGCAATGCCGGATAGAGGTCAACCGCAGGGAATCTTACCGATTCGTCTGCGATGCCTTCCTTCTTCGAAAGGAGTTTTCAGGAAAGTGTCCAAAATAACACGCAACTCGTCTTTCGACAACAGCCTTCCCGGCAAGGAGAGGATATTGGCATTGTTGTGCGCACGGGCATAATAAGTCACTTCAGGATTCCAGCATAAAGCGCCCCTGATTCCGGCATGTTTATTTACCGTCATATTAATACCGTTTCCGGTACCGCAAATGGCTATACCGAAAACACATTCTCCTTTTTCGACCGCTTCGGCCAACGGATGCCCATAATCGGCATAATCCGAGCTTTCAGTCGAGTGAGTTCCGAAGTCTTCAAACGGAATATCTTTTTCGGCAAGAATTTGCTTGACGTATTCCTTTGCTTCGAATCCGGCGTGATCGGATGCTAATCCTACCGGTTTGTCTGATTGGTCTGTTAATAAGGACATATTCATCTATTAAAAATGACTAATTACGAAATACAAATTACAAATTACAAATTACAAATTACAAATTACAAATGACGAATGACTAATTACGAATTACAAATGACGAATTACGAATGGCTAATGACTGTCAACGGTGTCGTCATTTTAGGATTTTCTTCACTTGCTCATATACGTTTTGCGCGGTGTATCCGAGTTTCTCGTCCAGCACTTTATAGGGCGCCGAAAAACCGAAGGAACGCATTCCCCAGACACTTCCGTCGGCTCCCACTAACCCTTCGAGGGTTACCGGTAATCCGGCCGTAAGACCGAATTTTTTCTTACCTGCGGGAAGTACGGAGTCTTGATACTCTTTGCTTTGGCTGCGGAATAATCCTTCGGAAGGTACCGACACTATACGTGTTTTAATCCCCTCTGCGCGCAACAATCCGGCGCCTTCGACCAACGTGGACACTTCCGATCCGGAACCTAATAAAATAACATCGTAATCGGTATCGTCCTGTACGATGTAGGCTCCCTTACCGGCTTGTAATGCTTCTTCATACCGATCCTTTCGAGCCGGTAAATCGTGAATATTCTGCCGCGACAAGATAAGCCCTGTCGGTGTATGGCTGTTTTCCAACGCCAACTTCCAGGCAACGGTTGTTTCATGAACGTCGGCCGGCCGCAATACCAACATCGAATTGTGCCCGCTGTGGTTTTTCAATTTTTCCAGTAAGCGAATCTGCGCTTCTTGTTCTACCGGTTGATGGGTAGGACCGTCCTCTCCTACCCTAAAGGCATCGTGCGTCCAAATAAAGATGATCGGCGTTTCCATTAAGGCGGCAACACGAATAGACGGTTTCATATAATCGGAAAAGACGAAGAACGTTCCGCATGCAGGAATCACGCCGCCATGCAGGCTCATGCCGATACACAGGCAAGACATGGTAAACTCCGATACTCCGGCTTGCAAGAAAGCTCCCGAGAAATCATTCTTTTCAAACGATTTTGTCTTCTTAAGAAACCCGTCGGTTTTATCCGAATTGGATAAATCGGCAGAGGCGACAATCATATTTTCCACTTGTCCGGCCAAAACGCCCAGAACCGTGGCGGATGCCGCACGTGTAGCCGACCCCGACTTTTGCTGAATGCCCGCCCAATCGATTGCGGGAAATTCGCGAGCGAACCATTTGCGTTTCTTTTCAGCCAATTCAGGATGCGCTTTCGCCCACACATCAATCGCGGCCTTCTTTTTTGCCACAATCTGCTTCAGTTTAGCCTGTCTTTTCTCATATAATTGTTTTGTTTCCTCAAAAATAACGAAAGGATCATCGGGATTACCGCCCAAATTTTTAATCGTTTGCCCGAAATCGGCACCGGCAGCACTCAGCGGCTGTCCGTGCGTGGACACCTGACATTCGAACGATGTGCAATCGGCCGCCAGAGCCCCCCGTCCCATCACGGTATTTCCGATGATAATAGTGGGTTTTTCTTTTTCGGCCTTCGCTTCGGTCAACGCGCGTCGAATCTCATCCGCATTGTTTCCGTCGATGGTAATCACCCGCCAGTTCCAAGCTTCATATTTTTTCGCCACATCTTCGCTCGTTACCGCATGCGTCGTTGTGGAGAGCTGAATATGATTCGAGTCATAAAACATGACCAGATTGTTCAATCCTAAATGGCCGGCGATTCTTCCGACGCCTTGTGAGACTTCTTCCTGAATGCCTCCGTCAGAGATATACGAATAAATGGTATAATCGCCCCCGCTTCCTAAACGAGCTTCGAGAAACTTCGCAGCGATAGCGGCTCCGGCGGCGAAGGCATGACCTTGACCCAACGGTCCCGAGGTATTTTCGATACCGCGTTCCACATCGATTTCGGGATGTCCGGGCGTGGGGCTTCCCCATTGACGGAAGTTTTTTAATTCCTCGAGCGAGAACTTTCCGGTAAAAGCCAACACCGAATAGAGCATGGGCGACATGTGACCGGGGTCGAGGAAGAAACGGTCCCGGTATTCCCACCTGGGGTTCTCCGGATCGTATTCCAGAAATTCTGAAAATAAAACATTTATAAAATCAGCTCCTCCCATGGGACCTCCGGGATGGCCGGATTTTGCCTTTTCAACCATCGATGCTGCGAGAATACGGATATTATCGGCAGCTTTGTTCAGTAATGCGTTATCATTCATAAGATGTATATCTTTTTTATAAGATTATTTTTGTAATTAACCAGACCCGATTATTTATGCGTTAACGGCGAATAAACGTGTTACCGCAAAGGTACACTTTTTTTTATAAGAGCGAGGAAAAAATGATTTGTTCTTTTCTGTTTTGAATGTGAGTAATCGGGTGGCAACACGCGATTTCACTCTGTACCCCAACGATATAATCATCTCAAGATTATAAAAAGGAATTTCTCGGCCTACGTTACGATTTCCTTCTGTCCGAACCTGTCGGAAATTCCGACAAGTTGTTTCTACATTTAATTCGCCTTCTTCAAAAATATGTTTAATGTGTTCGACCACATTCGTCCGGGAAGTTTGATATAGTTCAGCCATCTGTTGTTGACTAAGCCATACATTTTCATCTTCAAGGCGTACTTCAATTTTAGTTGTTCCGTTTTCGGATTGATAAATAATTATTTCACCTTTTTCGTCCATCTTCATTTCCTTTCTTTACCGTCAACGATCGTATCCTGATGGATGACTTCCACAAAAATACAAAAAACGATTGTTCTTTTCTCCCATGTCGTAATTAATCACTAATTTTATCGCGATTTTTTGAATAAAAGAAGAATGGCGTTAAGTAAAAACAAAATAAAATATATTCAGTCGTTAAAAGATAAAAAACACCGATTACAACAGGGAACTTTCGTGGCGGAAGGACAAAAGCTTGTTTTCGATTTGCTTTCGTCTTGCCGATGCCAACTGATCGCCGCATTACCCGAAGTGCTGGCGATCCATCCGGAAATAAAAGCCGACGAAAAGGTAGAATGCAGTGAAAGTGACTTGAAAAAAGCATCCTTTCTGAAAACGCCTCCTCAGATTATCGGGGTTTTCTATCAACCGGCTTTAGACGAATCCGCCTTTATCGCCGATGATAAACTGAGTCTCGTTCTCGATGGAATTCAAGATCCGGGAAATATGGGGACTATTGTCCGCACGGCCGATTGGTTTGGCATTGAAACTCTTTATTGTTCGCCCGACACCGTAGACATCTATACTCCGAAGACCGTCCAAGCCACTATGGGGGCCATAGCACGTGTCAAGATCCGTTATACCGATATAGCCGAACTCGTCAAAAACGCTTCACAATTGCCTGTATACGGAACTTTTTTGGAAGGGGATAACATTTATGACGCCCCTCTTTCGTCCAAAGGATTCATCGTTATGGGCAGCGAAGGCGGCGGCATTCGTCCGGAAATCGAAAAATATATTACCCGAAAACTGTTTATCCCCAACTATCCGCCCGATAAACCGACGTCGGAATCATTGAATGTAGCGGTGGCTACCGCCATCATCTGTTCGGAATTCCGAAGAAGGCTCGCACGTTAAGGAGTGGAGGGCAATCGGGAAAATCCGTTGCTTCTATTGCAGCAAAGCTTCCACAAGGCGGAAAGTCCGTTGCATGTACGGCAACACACTTTCCACTGAGCGGAAAACTTCTTGCACATCGTGTAAGGGAGTTTCAACAGAGCGGAAAGTCTTTTACATTTATTGCAAGAGAGTTTCCGCTCAGTGGAAAGCCTTTTGCATCTATTGTTACATCGTTTCAGCCGGGCGGAAGGCATTTTGCCGTTATAGCAATCTGTTTTATAGTTGTGAATAAACGACTTGCAACACTTAAAGACAAAAAAAATCACGTATGTATGAAATACGTGATTACCTAAAACAAATCTAAAAACAAATCTAAAGAGAATGAATTACTTACTTTCTAAGTAATGGGTGGAAGATGGGGCTCGAACCCACGCCCTACGGAACCACAATCCGTCGCTCTAACCAACTGAGCTACGACCACCATAATTTTGCGGGGACAAAGATAACGGTTTTTTTTATTTCCGCCCAGCAAAGAAGAGTTTTTTTCAAATTTATTCCGCTAAAAACTCTTTTTCGGGTAAATAATTGTATATTTGAATTTCTAAACATCTAAAATAGTCATCATAGTGGCAGAAAAAGTAAAGCTATCGATATTGGGTATTTCATTCAGTCAAGTTCAGGCAGGCGCCTATGCACTTATCTTTTCAGAAGAAAACGGTATCCGCCGCCTTCCTATCGTTATTGGTACGCCCGAAGCGCAGTCCATCGCGATTATTATGGAAGGAATAACCCCGCCCCGGCCGTTGTCGCACGACCTGATTCATTCAATCTTCAAATCATTGAAAATCGAATTGGTGGAAGTATACATTTATAAGTTTGAAGACGGCGCCTTTTATTCGGAACTACTATTGCGCCAACACGGGCAAGAGTTCAAAATAGACTCACGGACATCGGACGCCGTGGCTATTGCTATTCGCACCAATTCGCCTATTTATACCAATGAAGAAATTATGCGAAAGATGGCGATTGTCTTTGACGAGCAAAACCCCTCTTCCACTCCCGAACAGGTTTCTCAGGATATAAAAGAAGAAAACGATGACAACTTAGCGAATTTTTCTGTCGACACGTTAAAAAACCGTTTGGATGAAGCGGTCAAAAAAGAGGAATATGAGCAGGCTACGCGGCTCAGGGATGAAATAAACCGGAGACAAAACAATCGATCGTAACAACTGGAAATGAGCGATACGCTATTTTATTCACCGACTATCGAACAAGACCGCATGCTTCCCGAAACGGAATCGCATCATTGTGTAAAAGTGCTTAGAAAGCAACCGGGCGATGCGATTACCGTAACCGACGGGCAGGGTGTTTTTTACGACTGTTCGCTGGTCGATGCGCATCCGAAAAAATGTATGGTCCAAATACACGGGATCCTCAAACAACCCAAAAGCTGGCCGATACGTCTTCATGTTGCCTTTGCACCGACAAAACAAATGGAGCGCAACGAATGGTTTGTGGAAAAAGCAACCGAAATAGGTGTGGATAAATTCGTCCCCATGCGTTGCGGTTTCTCGGAGCGAAAAGACCTGAAACAGGAGCGGCTGAACAAGATCATGGTCTCGGCCATGAAACAATCGAAGCAAGCGGTGTTGCCTCAATTAACGCCCATAAGTTCATTCGAAGAAGTGATTTTAACACCTTTCGATGGCCGTAAATTCATCGCCCATTGTTACGAAACCGAAAAGCAGCCTTTAGCGCAAACCTATCGAAAAGGCGAGAATGTCCTCGTTCTTATCGGGCCGGAAGGAGATTTTACGCCGGAGGAAGTCAATCAAGCCACGCAAAACGGCTTCGAATCGGTAAACTTAGGCACAAACCGGTTACGTACCGAAACGGCCTGCCTCGTGGCTCTTCACACGATTCATGTCATTAATCATCTATAAAACAATATCAAATGAAAAAAATCGTCTCTATTACATTCATTATTGCCGTATTATCGGCCATGTTTGCCGGCTGTAACAGCAAAAAATCCGAAAGCGACCTGCCTCGCATCGCCATCGCCGGCATCGCCATCGAGTCGAGCACGTTCTCACCCGCAGTTTCGCACGAAGAAGCCTTTAAAACACGCGTGGGCGACAGTGTATTCACCTATTATCCTTTCTTCGCACCCGATTCGGGAATCATCGACCGGGCTACCTGGCTCCCCACCCTGCGCGGACACGCCATGCCGGGCGGTATCGTTACCCGCGAAGCATACGAATCGCTCGTAACCAAAACGCTGGATATGTTGAAAGACCGTCTTCCCCTCGACGGCTTGTTTTTCGATATCCACGGAGCGATGAGCGTGCAGGGACTGGACGATCCGGAAGGAGATTTTTTAGTGCGCATCCGTCAATTAATCGGAACAGACGTGCTCGTTTCCACTTCGATGGATTTGCATGGGAGCGTATCGCCCCGCCTGGCGCAAAACACCGATTTAATCACCTGTTACCGTCTGGCTCCGCATGAAGATGCTATCGAAACGAAAAAAAGAGCGGTCACCAACTTGCTCGACCGTCTGGAGAACGGAAAAGGGAAACCGGCCTACAAAGCATGGATACCCGTTCCCATTCTGTTGCCGGGCGAAAAGACCAGTACGCGCATCGAGCCGGCAAAAAGCCTCTATGCCGGAATTCCGGGCGTTATCCGTAAAGACGATGTGATCGATGCTTCGATATGGATGTCATATCCCTGGGCCGACGAACCCCGCAACCACGGCGTCGTGGTGACCTACGGAGACGATAAGGAGGCGGTCGCCGAAGCAGCCGAAAAACTCGCCGCACACTTCTGGAAAGTACGGAAAGAGTTCGAATTCGTTGCTCCCACAGCCCCTTTGGCCGAATGTCTGGACAAGGCCCTGGCAAGTACCGTAAAGCCTTTTATCATCAGCGATATGGGCGATAATCCGACCGCGGGAGGTGCGGGCGATGTTACCTGGACGCTGCACGAAATATTCAAGCGGCCCGAATTCCGCTCGCCGACGGGCAAATCATTGATATACGCCTCTATTCCCGGCGAAGAGTTTGTAAAGAAAGCATTGGAAATAGGTGTCGGCGGGGAGATTGATGCGGAAGCCGGCGCGGCGGTCGATAACCGCTATGCCCCACCCATCCGCTTAAAAGGAACGATTACGGCTATCGAGAAAGGGAACATCGATGCCAAAACCGAAGTGGTGGTGAAATGCGGTACTATTTCGGTTATCGTCACCGAAAGGCGCAAAGGCTATCATACCGAGGACGCTTTTACCCGTTTGGGCCTTCATCCGCGCGAAGCGGATATTGTCGTCGTAAAGATCGGGTATCTGGAACCGGACTTGTACAACATGCGTGCCGATTGGATTATGGCTTCCACTCCGGGCGGTGTGGATCAGGATTTGCTGCGGTTGGATTATAAACGGCTGAACCGTCCTATTTATCCGTTAGACGCCGATATGGCCGATCCGGACTTAAGCGCCCGCTTCATTTCCTCTTCGGATGAAATTAAACAATAAAAATGACTAAAAAAGAACGTTATAAACACGTCATCGAGTGGTTTGCCGCCAATGCGCCTTCGGCAGAGACCGAACTTCATTACAACAATCCGTATCAATTGCTTGTCGCCGTTATCTTATCGGCCCAATGCACCGATAAACGGGTGAATATGGTCACTCCGGCTCTTTACGAAGCCTTCCCCTCGCCGGAAGTCATGGCGGCGTCCTCACCCGATGAGGTGTTTACGTATATCAAATCGTGCTCTTATCCGAATAACAAAGCCAAGAACCTGGTGAAAATGGCTCAAAAACTGGTAACCGATTTCAACAGCCAGGTTCCTTCGGATATCGATACCTTACTAACCATTCCCGGCGTGGGGAGGAAAACCGCCAATGTGATGCTGGCCGTTGCCTTCGACAAGCCGGCCATGCCCGTCGATACGCATGTCTTCCGCGTAGCCAACCGCATCGGACTGACCAACAACTCCAAAACGCCCCTCGAAACGGAGCGCGAACTGGTCAAACATATTCCCAGGGATTTATTATCGAAAGCGCATCACTGGCTTATTCTTCACGGACGGTATATTTGCGTAGCCCGTAAACCGAAATGCGAGATATGCGGACTCAGGCCTTGGTGCAAGTATTACGAGAAAAACAGCCTACCGCCTCAATAGGTACTTCAGCAGCGTGGTCTTGTTCATCTCAATCTTACCCTGAAGGATAAGGTCTGTTTTCAATTCCACTTTCGGAGCCACATTGCCTTGCGGTTGCAGGGTTATCCGGTATACACTTCCCCGCCCCGACAATTCCGCCGTATCGGAAACGGCGATGATGGTAAAGCACTCCGGCAAGATCGTACCGTAAGGCGATGACCGAATACTTACTCCTGAAAACTCCGGCAACTTGGCCCGCTCTTTTTGCGGTATCCCGGCCGTATAGTGCAACCCTCCCCTCACATCTTGCGTGACGGTTATCGCCGTATCCACCGACGGCCGGTAAGGAATAATGGCCGCCGCAACCACCATCGCGGCCAATGCCAGTCCGATCATCGCCGTGCCCCACCTCACCATCACCGCAGGAATCTGCCCGATGATGTTCCGCACCTTTTCGCTCCGCAATTCTATCTGTTTATCCTCTTTCTTCATTTCACCTTTATCTCCTTGTCTCTCTGTCTCCTTGTCCCTTTGTCCCTTTGTCCCTCTGTCCCTCTGTCCCTCTGTCCCTCTGTCCCTCTATCTCCTTGTCCCTCTGTCTCCTTGTCTCT
>ENA-UOOR01000443-UOOR01000443.1-fermentation-metagenome-genome-assembly--contig:-NODE-443-length-59161-cov-23.023162_pt1 | contig 59161 bp, 56 predicted proteins | sample MGYA00245780_ERZ724029 | MGnify/ENA primary metagenome ERZ724029 (study PRJEB28704, sample SAMN03018315) | fermentation metagenome | biome: anthropogenic terrestrial biome; feature: soil; material...
TGTGTTTCATAACCCCATTGGTGCCTTTCGCAGAAAGGTGGTTTTATAGATATGATAAAAATTACACTTCCTGACAACAGCGTCAGAGAATATGAAAAAGGAATTAAAGCTTTAGAAGTTGCCAAAAGCATCAGCGAAGGTCTTGCAAGAAATGTGGTGGGAGCTGTTTATAACGGTGTAACAATCGGACTTCAAAATACATTGAATGAAGACGGCAAAATTAAATTCCTGAAATTTGAGGATAAGGAAGGCAAGGATGTTTTCTGGCATACATCATCTCATATAATGGCTCATGCAATAAAAAGAATATGGCCTGATGCAAAGCTTGCAATAGGACCTGCAATTGACAATGGGTTTTATTATGATATTGATTTAGAGCACAGATTTGTACAAGAAGATTTTGAAAAAATCGAAGCGGAAATGAAGAAGATAATAAAAGAAGGACTCGAGCTTGAACGATTTGAGCTTCCAAGAAGTGAAGCTATCAGGCTTATGGAGGAAAAGCAGGAGCCTTACAAGGTTGAGCTGATTCAAGACCTGCCTGAGGATGCGGTAATTTCATTCTACAAGCAAGCTGATTTCGTTGACCTGTGTGCGGGACCTCACCTTGAAAATACAAAAAAACCGAAAGCTATTAAGCTTCTAAGCATTGCCGGTGCTTATTGGAGAGGAAATGAAAACAATAAGATGCTCCAGCGTATTTACGGCATATCATTTGAAAAAGCAAAAGACTTGGAAGATTACCTGAAAATGCTTGAAGAAGCAAAAAGACGAGACCATAGAAAGCTTGGAAGGGAATTAGATTTATTCTTCATGTCGGAAGAAGGTCCCGGATTTCCGTTCTTCCTTCCAAAGGGTGTTGAAGTTAAAAATGAACTGATGAAATATTGGAGAGAAAAGCATAGAAAAGCAGGCTATGTTGAAATAGAAACTCCATTAATATTAAATCAGCATCTATGGGAAGTATCAGGACATTGGTACAACTATAGAGAAAATATGTATACTACTTCAATAGACGAGCAGGACTTTGCCATCAAACCTATGAACTGCCCGGGAGGAATTTTAGTATATAAAAACTCCATGCATTCATATAAGGATTTTCCCATGAGAGTTGCGGAAGCGGGAAGAGTTCACAGACACGAACTTTCCGGTGCTTTGCACGGCTTAATGCGTGTAAGAGCATTTACACAGGACGATGCGCATTTATATATACTGCCTGAGCAGATAAAGGATGAAATTAAGGGTGTTATAAACTTAATTGATGATATTTATAAGCAGTTTGGATTCTCCTACAAATTGGAGCTTTCAACAAGACCGGAAAAGTTTTTGGGAGAAATTAAGGACTGGGATTTAGCAGAAGCATCATTAAAAGCAGCATTGGAAGAACTGAATTTAGATTATGTAATCAATGAGGGTGACGGAGCCTTCTACGGTCCTAAAATAGATTTCCACTTAACTGACTGTATAGGAAGGACTTGGCAGTGCGGAACTATTCAGTTAGATTACCAGCTTCCTCAGCGTTTTGAAATGGAATATATAGGAGCTGACGGACAGAAACACAGACCTATAATGATTCACAGAACTGCATACGGAAGTATTGAAAGATTCTTTGGAATTCTTATTGAGCAATATGCAGGGGCATTTCCAACATGGCTTGCACCTGTACATGCAAAAATTCTTCCGATTTCCGATAAATTCATGGATTATGCAAAAGAGGTTAAAGCTCAGCTTGAAGCACTTAATATAAAGGTTGAATTAGACGGAAGAGCGGAAAAAATAGGTTATAAAATAAGAGAAGCTCAAATGGAAAAAGTTCCTTACATGCTTGTTGTGGGTGAAAAAGAAGTTGAAAGCAGCACTGTTTCAGTAAGGGAAAGACAAAAAGGTGATATAGGGTCCATGAGCATTGATGAAATAAGCAGTATAATTTTAGATAAGATTAAAAACAGAGAAAATGACTCACCTCAATTAGTATAATAAAAAAAGAGGCATATGCAATTTAGCATAGCCTTTTTTTCTTTGGTTGAATACAAAAATATTGTATTGAAATTTACCGATGTTTTATATAAGATATAGTTATAATAAATTAATGGAGGCAGTAATGGGCACAGTATATTCGGATGTTCAATATCATATAAATATGAAAGAAGGAGATGTGGGCAAATATGTAATATTGCCCGGGGATCCCAAAAGGTGCGTTAAAATTGCAAAATATTTCGATAATCCCGTATTAGTTGCAGACAACAGGGAATATGTAACATATACAGGATATCTTGACGGAGTGAAGGTAAGTGTAACATCAACAGGAATAGGCGGTCCTTCTGCCGCAATAGCAATGGAGGAATTGGCAAACATAGGCGCGGATACATTTATCAGGGTAGGTACCTGCGGTGGAATGAATGTCGATGTTATGGGCGGAGATTTGGTAATCGCCACGGGAGCAATAAGAATGGAAGGAACAAGCAGGGAATATTCACCCATAGAGTTTCCGGCGGTTGCCGACTTTAGAATTGCCAATGCACTTATCAAAGCCGCAGAAAATCTACATAAAAAATATCATGCGGGAGTTGTTCAGTGTAAGGATTCATTTTACGGACAGCATTCACCCGAAACAAAGCCTGTTGGCTATGAATTGACAAGCAAGTGGGATGCATGGATGAAAATGGGTGCATTAGCTTCGGAAATGGAATCGGCGGCATTATTTATTGTTGCAGCTTACAGAGGGGTAAGAGCAGGTTCAATATTTAATGTGGTAGCAAATCAGGAACGAAGGAGATTAGGTTTAGATGACCCGCAGGAGCATGATACCGAAGCTGCAATTATGACAGCAATAGAAGCGCTGCGTATTTTAATCAAGGAAGACAAATAATTTAAAAAAAGATTCATTTCTACGTTTCGACAGATATGAATCTTTTTTAATTTTGTTCTTAGATGCTTATACTTTTCCACTTTCCCGAATTGTATCTCAGGAGTACAAGTGCCGACCTTAATGCCTGGTCTGCTATAAAGGCAAGCCAAGCACCTTCAAGTCCCATATTCCATTGATTTATTAAATACATAGCTAAAAACGGTCTTACAAGCAATACTGTTATAAAGGTTATTATTGCGGTAGCCCTTGTATCTCCGGCACCCCTTAAAGCACCCGCCAAAATAAACTGAGAAGACTGAAGCGGCTGTGTAAAGCCAACAAACATCATTATTTTTGCTCCTTGAGAAATTATGTCGGGATTATCATTGTACAGCGAAACTATTTTTCCTCCGCCGAAAATAAAGATTATTCCTAATACAATCGAAACAGACATTCCGAGTATTCGTGTTCTGTGATTGTAGGCATGCGCCATATCCGGGCGGTTTTTTCCGAGACTTTGTCCTGTCAGAGATGTAGTCGACACCGCAAATCCCTGACCGTTCATAAAAGACAGTGCCTGAATGTTCATACATACCTGGTGGACTGCATATGCAACGGTTCCAAGCTTCGCAATGGTTTTTACATATATTATAACTCCGGCACGCATTAAAAGCTGTTCTAACATGGCGGGCGTACCTATAGTCACTATTTGTTTCAAAGATTGCAAATCCGGCTTAAATCCGTCTCGAAACCGAAGATGTAAGTATTGGTCACCCTTCATAATATATACAAATGCGAATATGAATGCTACAAATTGACCTATTATTGTTGCTAATGAAGCACCCGCAACTTCCATGCGGGGGAATCCGAAATGCCCTCCAATTAATAAATAATTAAAAATTACATTAACAATATTTGCAGTAAGATTATATATCAATGCAGTTCTTGAATTTCCCACACCTCTTAAGGTTGCGGTAATTGTTGAAGTCAATGCCATGAATGTAAATCCGATCATCTGGATTTTCAGGTAAGCAGTGCCTCCCGCCAATGTTTCCGAATCGGAAGCACCCATAAAAACAACAAGTTTTTCAGCGTAAATATATCCTATTACTGAAGATATTGCCGAAATAATCAAGGTCAGCATAATTGCTTGCCTTAGTACCAAATTTGCTTTATCAGGCATTCCTGCGCCCTTATATCTTGCTACCATGGCGGTAGCACCTACATTCAATGCCATGAACAGTGTCATAAGAAGAAATTTAGGCTGCACTGTAAGCCCCACTGAAGTCAGAGCCCATGCTCCAAGGCCTCCGACCATCATTAAATCAACCATGGAGGCAAGCTGAGTTAATGTAAGTTCGACAACAGAAGGCAATGCTATTTTTACTATATCGGAATACAGCATCTTTGAAGTAACATTTGGGGGAAGCTGATTTTTCTTTAAGTTCTCTATTTGGATATCTTTGCCGTCTTCAACCAAGTCTAAGGCAAGATTAAAACTTTTGGATTTTTTAATTGTAGTTTCCATTATTGCTCCTTGTGAATAATGCAGTTCAAGTTATGAGACGGGGAAGTCATAAATATTATATCATGGAAAATAAAAATAATCTATAGAATCAGAAGGATAATAAATTTAATGAAATGCAATATTCCCGAAGAATTCACGCAAGTTTGAAAACATATGCTGTGTGATATGCGTGCCATTCATGAAGGTTTTGTATATTTCGGAAAAGGTTGTTGAAGAGTTAGCTAAGAAATGGTAAAATTATGTATATGATTTAGTTTAATAGAAAGTGTGATAATACAAACACGAAATGATAAAGAAAATGTTAAAAGAAAACAATGAAATCATGACAAGCTCAGAAGCAACTAAAGAAAGACTATTACGTTGGAATTCAAAAGCACTTATAGTAATTATAATAATTACATTACCCCTTTTGGGTGGATGCTCCGGACTAAAATCCTACCACTATCCGAAGGCAGAGACAGGAATCATAGACTTAACACAATTACAGTTTGCAAACGATGTTGTTCTTTTGGACGGCCAATGGGAATTTTATTGGAACCGCCTACTTCGCCCGGGCGAAGCAGAAACCCATATGGCAGGGTATATTGATGTTCCCGGCTCATGGAACAAGTATGCATCCAATGAGGGAACTTATACCGGAGACGGTTACGCAACCTATCGACTGACATTTTTAATCAAGGAAGATGAAAGATTAGCTTTAAAGATTCCAAGATTACGTACCGCATATAAACTTTGGGTCAATGGAGAATTAATCGCAGCTGCCGGATCTGTAGGTATAGATAGGGATACGGTGATACCTCAGTATCTTACTAAAGTTTCTTTTTTTGATGCACATCAAGGAGAAAATGAGATTTTAATTCAAGTTTCTAATTTTCATCATCGAATCGGCGGAATGACTGAAAGCTTAAAATTAGGTGGTGAAAGTCAGATCATTGATCTGAAGCTTAAGAGTATAGTGTTTGAATTTACAATATTCGGAAGTTTAATATGCATAGGGACATACCACATTGTTTTGTTTTTCTTTAGAAGAAAAAAGGACAGTTCTACGATGTACTTCGGATTGTTTTGTATTTTGATCGGAATAAGGACTATGTTTGGAGGAGAATGCTTCTTTTTCTATTTATTCCCCGAATTCAGCTGGGAAATTACTCATAAGATACTGACGTTAACCTACTATTTAGGGGTACCCATAATGCTGATGTTTTTCGTGTCGATTTTCCCTGAATATTTTAATAGATATATAGTCAAAACAGCTCAAATAATTGGCGGTATTTTTGCATTAATAGTTATTCTCACTCCTGCGAGATTCTTTACGGTTTCTAACTTCCTATATCAGATATGGAGTATTTGCGTAATCATATATATAATGAGTGTATTTGCAAAAATACTTATTAATAAGGAAGATGACAGCTGGTTTATCGGTTTAGGTGTGTTGGCGCTGTTAATTAGCAGCATAAATGATATAGTTTTTTTCAGCCCATGGATGAATAACAATGAGCTTGTATTTTTGCGAACATTTCTAAAAATCGGAAATCTAACTTCTATAGGGCAATTTATTTTTGCTTCTATAAATTCTTTTTTGATATTGAAGAGGTTTTCTGATTCCTTGGAAAAAGAAGAAGTTATGATTGCTAAATTGACTGAAATTAATACCCATTTAGATGAATTGGTATTTCAACGGACTAAAGATTTGGCTGAATCTAATCAAAAAATAGAAAACCAAAATCTTGAGTTAGAAAGAAAAAACCGAGCGTTAATGAGACTTTCCTTTAAAGATCCTTTAACAGGAGTATGGAACAGGCGAAAATATAATCATATGATAGAAAGAGAATGGCGCCGATGCATAAGATATCAAAGACCCATAGCTTTATTGTTTTTAGATATTGATTATTTTAAAGGGTTTAATGATTTTTATGGACATATGGCGGGTGATGAGTGTCTTACTAAAATCGGAAAAGTCCTTAAGAATTCATTATCCCGTTCAACCGACATGGTGGCACGTTACGGCGGGGAGGAGTTTATAGTGCTGTTATCGGAAGCAGGTAAAGAAGATGCAATAAAGACTGCTGAAATGTTAAGGCAAAAAATAGAAGACCTAAAAATTCCACATGAAAAATCTCCGTTAAGTTATGTTACTGTAAGCATAGGGTGTACTTTTTCGGTTCCGGATATTAATTCTGCATATCATAATTTATTCACTACTGCGGATAAAGCTTTATACCAAGCAAAGGATGCAGGCAGAAATCAAGTTAAGTTTTTATCAGAGGCAAATTGCCGGGCAACTTTGGGGCAAGTTGATTAATTTTACAATCGTTTTTAATACTTTCCGCAATATGAGAAATACAGTATTGATATTGAAATATTCACATACTACTTTTTAGTTCATTAGAATTCTTTTTCAATTTCTAATTGAATTTTAATTTATCCCTAAATTGTAATTAATTCGGCGGTGGTATTTTATATATAAGCAAAAAAAAAAAAAATTAATTATATGGGAGGACTTATGAAAGTCACATTGGAACAAATTGATGAGCTTAGAAACAGAGTTAATGTAAGCTACGAGGAAGCTAAAAGCACCCTTGAAAAAAATGACGGAGATTTAATAAAATCCATTATAGAGCTTGAAAAGAAAAGGGGAAGAAAAAACGAGAAGCATCATAGCGGCTTTACGGCAATAGCAAACAAGCTTTTGGCACTGAAGATGTCTATAAAGAGTAAGGACGGAGACACTCTTTTAAATGTACCGCTGGTAATTGTAATTGCCGTGTTTGGAATGGCATTTTGGGCTGTAGTTTTCGTATTGGCATTGGCAGTGATCTGTTCCTGCAAAATTAAAGTGTACAAGGACAGAAAATTGAATGTGGATGATTTCAAAAAGAATGTACAGGAAACAGTTGACAAAATAAAAGTTAAATCAGAAGAAATCTTTAAAGATGACGGTGAAGTTAAAACAGAAGAAACAGAAGAAACAGAAAGTGAAATAATTATAGAATAAATATCAGGTCTTCGACCTGATATTTTAGATTTAACGCCTTTGTTAGGAATAATCGTGTCATCCCGAAGGTGACAAATAAAATTCTTCTTATTGAAAAATAAGGAAGGAAATAGTACAATAAAACAAAAACGAGGTTATTATGGGAAAGAAAAAAATTCTGATAGTCGAGGATGAACAAAAAATAGCACGATTTTTGGAGCTTGAATTAAAATATGAAGGCTATGATGTTGATATAGCTAACAACGGCAGAGAGGGTTTTGAAAAAGGAAAGTCTCCTGATGTGGATTTGATAATTCTTGATTTAATGCTTCCCGGATTAAGCGGCATTGAGGTATGCAGACGATTAAGACAGCAATCCGATGTACCAATAATAATGCTCACTGCAAAAGACGATATTTCGGATAAGGTAACAGGGCTTGACATAGGTGCTGACGATTACATGACAAAACCATTTGCCGTAGAAGAATTATTGGCACGCATAAGGGTTTTGTTAAAAAGAAGAAATGTTAAAAATATTAATGATGATTTGTTAATAATCGGCAAATTAAAGTTATCCAAAAATAATTATAAGGTTGAGTATGACAATGAAAATATAGAGCTGACAAAAAAAGAATTTGAATTATTGGAGTACCTGATGAGGAACAAAAATATAGTTCTTTCGAGGGAAAAGATTTTAGACAATGTTTGGGGATATGATTATTTTGGAGATACCAATATTATAGATGTATATATAAGATATATAAGAAGCAAGATAGACCAGAAATACAATGTAAGTTTTATCGAAACAGTAAGAGGAGTAGGCTACATTATCAGAGATTGAAGGAATTGATATGCTAAAGAAAATACTTAAATCGTTTTTAAAATTAATTCTATATCCCGTTAGGGTAATTGTTAAGGTGTTGATAAGTCTTTTAAAAAGACTTAAATTTTCTATTGCATTTAAAATTTCCACCACATATTTAATACTTTACATTGTAATAATAATGACAGTAGCTTTGACGACCGCGGTAGGCAATTTAATATTTGAACTGCGAAAGTTTGAAGAATCCACAGTGAAAATAGATTCAGAAAACATTATAGAAAGCTTTCCCGATTTTAAAAATATTGACATAAGGAATGAAAGCTATAATTCCTTTGAAATATTTGACGAAAACCTGAACACTTTCTTTTCAACGGGAAGAGGGGGCAGGTATGCGGACAGCATTATAGTAATTGCGGAAAAAATAATTTATGATAATGAATATGTTCATTCGGAAGGCTTTACTAACAACGGCTCCTATTATTACATGAACATAAGCTATCCCATGGAAAATATGTTAAAGGATGCATGGAGAATAAGCTTTTTAGTTTTAATATCCGGTGCCATAGGTCTTATGTTTTTTGCGCCGATAGTTTCAAGCACAAGCTACAGGCTGATAGGTCCCATAAAAAATATGACTGAAATAACAAAGACAATCACGGTTAATAACATAAACACCAGATTAGACGTAAAAGGAACACAGGATGAATTAAAGGAATTGTCCCAAACATTTAATGAAATGATGGACAGAATAGAGGGCGGATATAAAACTCAGCAGCAGTTTGTTTCGGATGCATCTCATGAACTAAGAACACCCATAGCAGTTATAAAGGGCTATGTAAATATGTTGGACAGATGGGGAAAAAATGATAAGTCCGTTTTAGAAGAATCAATCGAAGCCATTAAAAACGAAACGGATAATATGCAGGATTTAATCGAAAAGTTATTGTTTATTGCAAGAAGCGATAAAAGCACTCTCAATTTCACAAAGGAAGACTTTGCAATTTCTTCTGTTCTGAATGAAATTGAAAAGGAAACTAAAATGATTGACACAAAACACAAACTATATTTTAAGTTTTATCATGATGCAACAATTTACGGCGATAAGATGCGCATTAAGCAGGCGGTAAGAATTTTGGTTGACAATGCAATGAAATATACTCCGCAAGGTGAATATATAATGGTATCGGGATATATTCAGGATGAATTTTATGTGATAAAGGTAGAAGATACAGGCATAGGAATTCAAAAGAATGACTTAGATAAAATATTTGAAAGGCTTTACAGGGCAGAGCAGTCAAGAAGCAAGCAAATAAACGGGCATGGACTGGGGCTGTCAATTGCCAAAATAATAGTATTAGGTCATAAAGGAAAAATAAAGGTTAAAAGTACACCGGGAAAAGGCTCGGAATTTTCTCTTTTGTTTCCTTACCTTGAAGTTTAGTCTAAATTTACTTAATTATCGACAAAAATCGGCAATATAAGTCAGAGAAATATCTTTTCCATAGTAGTATAATAGCTTGTACATTATGTAGAAAGGATGATTTTGTGAATATTCAGTTTATAGAAACGGGGCAAGTATTAAAAATCAAGCTCAAGGGCGACTTGGACCACCACAGCGCCGATGAAGTAAGGGGATTGATTGATGAAAAAATTAAAAACGAAAAGTTTAATAAATTAGTAATAGATTTTAAAGGTCTTGATTTTATTGACAGCTCAGGTATCGGATTCGTTATCGGCCGATACAAAGTCATTAGAAAGCGTAACGGTGTGATAGAAATAGTGAATGCCAGCAATAAAGTGAGAAAAATCTTAGACATGAGCGGCATTGGAAAAATAATTAATATAAAATAGGGGGATAAAATGCATAATAATTATGTATATATTAAAATACCAAGCTTATCTGTTAATGAATCCTTTACAAGAGCTGCAGTCGCAGCATTTTGTTCAAGTTTGAATCCAACCATGAACGAAATATCCGATATTAAAACCGCTGTGTCCGAAGCAGTTACCAATGCAGTGGTACATGCATATGAAGATGAAATCGGAGAAATAGAAATAAAGTGCATGATCAAGGGGCAGGTAGTAGAAATAATTGTGGAAGATTTCGGATGCGGAATTGTAGATGTGGAAAGAGCAAGAGAACCGTTGTTTACCACGCGTCCGGAGCAGGAACGTTCAGGAATGGGTTTCTCCGTTATGGAATCTTTTATGGATGAATTAGTTATTTTATCGGAAAAGGATGTTGGAACAAAGGTTATATTAAGAAAAAAAATCAGTGAAAAAAAACAAAAGATAATTAACGAAGAAATTTTAGATGAAAAACAAGAAGACGATGAATAAAACTATGAGCGATGGCAAAATTGACATACTGAGAACAGCAAAGTATCTCAAATTGAGATTCTTCACTAAAGATTCAGAATGATACAAAAGGCATAACTTAACATTTTATAATAAAAAAGGCACTGTTAGTGCTTTTTTTTAGTATTCAATTTTTTTTTTTGCAAATAATACTTATGAGGTGATTTATATGAAAAAAAAGATATTTTTATTGGTTATATTATTGATTATTGGCTTAACCGCTATTTACTTCGGCAACGGTATAGACAGATCACTGAAGAAAATACCAGAAAGCGCTGTTTTATTATAATTTAAGCCGGTTGTACCGATAGACTCTGAGGGAGGAAATATGAAGTATAGTAAAGACAACTATAAAAAGGTAGTTGATGAGTTTACACCTAAAAATAAAATGCTTAAAAACTGTATAATGGCTTTTATTTTTGGAGGAGCAATATGCGTAGTAGGAGAAATTATTAATGATTCCTTTGTTGCATGGCTCGGCATATCAGATAATGAGGCATCACCAATGACATCGGTCGTATTAATTGGGATAAGTGCACTTTTAACAGGATTGGGCTGGTATGACAAGCTTGGTAAAATCGGGGGAGCCGGAACGGTGGTACCGATAACGGGATTTGCAAATTCAGTAGTTTCTCCTGCTATGGAATATAAAAGAGAAGGCTTTGTTTTAGGAACAGCTGCCAATACTTTTAAATTGGCGGGACCTGTCTTGATATTCGGATATTTGGCTTCTTTTATAGCAGGCCTGTTAAGTATGGTTTTTAAGTAAGGAGGATGAAATGAAAAAGCTCGGAAGTACCTTTAAAATTAAGGACAATGTGGTAATAAGAGATACATTTACAATAGTAGGACCAAAGGAAGGCCAAGGACCTCTTAAGGATAAATTTGACTTGGTAATTGAGGATGATTTGTGGGGAGAGGATTCCTGGGAAAAATGCGAATTAAAGCTTCAAAAAACAGCAGTAGAGAATTTGCAAAGCAAAAATAATTTAATAAATGAAAATATAGACCTTTTAATTTCAGGAGACTTATTAAATCAAATAACCTCCTCTTCTTTTGCGGCAAGAGAATTGGAATTGCCATACATAGGCGTTTACGGCGCCTGCTCCACCATGACATTGACAATGGGATTAGGCGCATTGATAATAGACGGAGGATTTGCGGAAAATATAATTTGTGTTACGTCAAGTCATTTCTGCAGTGCTGAAAGGCAGTACAGACTTCCTCTTGAGATGGGGGGACAGCGTCATATGTCGGCACAGTGGACAGTGACAGGTTCGGCTGCAGTATGGCTTTCAAACAGCGGAAATGGTCCAAAAATCAAACATGTTACCTTCGGTAAAATTGTTGATTTAGGTGTAAAGGATGCAAATAACATGGGTGCAGCCATGGCTCCCGCTGCTTATGACTCATTAAGCAGGCACTTACAGGATACAGGCATTGATTACGATATGATTGTCACCGGAGATTTAGGATCAATCGGTAAAGGTATAGTAAATAGAATGTTCAACGAAGATAATAAAAGTATTGAATCAAAATATGATGACTGCGGCACTATTATTTTTGACATTAAAAAACAGGACGTACATGCGGGGGGAAGCGGCTGCGGGTGTTCCGCAGCGGTATTCGGCTCCTACTTTTACAAAAAATTATTTAATAATGAAATAAAGAAACTTCTGTTTACATCTACAGGTGCCCTTCATTCACCCACAGCAACGCTTCAGGGAGAAAGTATACCCGGAATTGCTCATTGCTTGGGTATTGAAGTTTAGGAGGCAATATGAATTATATAATGAGTTTTGTTATAGGCGGTTTCATTTGTGTCATAGGTCAGATTATAATCGATACATTTAAGAAAAATAATGCTTATTTATTGGTTTTGTTTGTTGTATCGGGAGCTGTATTGGGATTTTTCGGGGTGTATGATAAGCTTGTTGAAATAGGTCATTCGGGAGCAACGGTTTCGCTTTTGGGCTTCGGCAATTCATTAGCCAAGGGAGCAATGGAGGAAGCGGCTTCAAAAGGCTTTATGGGTGCATTAAGCGGGGGTGTAACGAAAACAGCCCCTGGAGTGGCTGCAGCATTGATATTCGGCTATATTGCATCTGTTGTATTCAATCCTAAGGGGAATAAATAAACAAATAAAAAGAGCTCAGAAAGGTTCTGGACTCTTTTTATTTGTTATATGTCATTCTGAATTTGCTCCCTATGGTCGCATAAATCTGAAAAATAGGGTTAGGGCATCTCGTAGGACTCTGAAAAATAGGGTTAGGGCATCTCGCAGTCTCGTTCACCAATTTATTTGCTCCCTATGGTCGCACAAATTGGGAACTCGTTGCGAATGACCTACCGCTATTTTTCTCTCCCTCCGGTCAGAAAAATAGGGTTAGGGCATCTTTAATTTTCTACGGATTCCAATATTTCATCTATTGATGATTCCGGTTCTTCATCGGAGCTTTCAATTTCATCAATTAAATCATTGATGATATCATCCAAAGCATCTCCGTCGCCATTTTCGTTACCGCTGTCGCCGTTGTCTCCTTGACCATGCTCTTCGTTTCCTTCACCTTGCTGACTTTCATCCATCCACTGGTCATAATGCCACTTAGTGTGATAGGTACATATTTTGGTAGGAACCTGATACTGATAGTCTTCGGTTATCAGACCGGATGAACCTAAGTTTGCGACTTCAACGCCTAAAACATGTGTTATTTGATTATTTTCATCAAATGTTACCTGACCTGCATAAATTTGCTGAATTTCTTCTATAGTAAATATTATCCTGTCTTCTAAAATTTGCTGATACAGTTTTTTTGCTTCATAATTAGCTGTTTTAGCATCGGGGTCATAAAGAGGATCTCTGGTTACAAAAACTCTTTCTTCTACCAAATTACCGGGGCAGTACTGTGATTTCAGCATATTCGAACCGGTGCACACTTCAACCTTAACATGTACATCACAGGTTTCCGTAGGTTGAGTTCCGGGTACAAAGTATTCGGTAATAACCTGGCTTCCTCTCTGGTCATGTGCACAAAGATCACCCGGAAGTTTTCCCGACTGCTTGCATACATTTACAGGTATTAAATTCGGATTTCTCGTAAATGTTGCAGGAGGCAAGCCTTGATGAATGGGAGTCATTATTGCGCTCCAAAGCCTTGCGTTGTTGCCGCTGTCACCCGACAGCTTCATCTGTACATTATCGTTTCCAACCCAAATTCCCCCGACATAGTAAGGTGAGAAGCCTACAAACCAAAAGTCCCCGTTTGCTTGGGTAGTGCCGGTTTTTCCCGCAACATCAATTCCTAATTCGGCAGGAAGCTTTGCTCTGTAGGAAAGTCCCGGATTTACGGTTGTTCTTAAAATATCCTTCATTAATGATGCAACCTCCGGACTCACTACAACATGCGATTCAGGAATGTTGTCTATTATTGTTTCTCCCTTGGAATTTACTACCTTGGTATATACTATAGGCTCTATATATACACCATCATTGGCAATCGCACCATATGCGGCAGTCATTCCCAAAGGAGAAAATCCTTTCGTAAGCCCTCCGAGTGCCAAAGATGCTAAATTCACATCATTGTAAGCAGCATCTTCCTGCGGAGATATAAATGTATCATCGGCAGGGTTATTTTGATTGATTAATCCTAACTTTGTCAATGAGTTAATAGCCGCATCAAGCCCTATTGTTTCAAGCATTGTTACCGCATTTGTATTTATTGATTGTTCTATTGATTTGCGAAGGGTTGTAATGCCCCAATATTTTATACTCCTGTGCTCATACCAGTTTTTTGGCCATCTGTCGCCTTTCGCGCTGTATCTTGGAATGTCATCTATCGGATAAGCTGCAGAGTATCCTAAATCGAGAGCCGGCAAATATACAGACAGTGGTTTAATTGTAGAACCAGGCTGTCTGGCTGCATCCGCAGCTCTGTTGAATGTCTTGCTGCCTTCGATTTGTCTGCCGCCTATCATTGCTTTTATTTTTCCTGTTCTGTAATCCATAATTACAGATGCTGACTGAGGCTGAACAATGCCTTTTTCCTGATAGAAGAAATATCCTTCGGGTATTCTTAATACGCCGTCACTTCCTATATTAAACATTCCGGGGTTTTTATCCAAATAAATCTTCGGAATTTTAAAAGTTCCCTTCGCTCCTTTTTTTTCAACAATTTCATAATTGTTTCCCACATTCAGAGCACCAATACTATGAGAAACAAAATTCTTTTTTTCATCAATTGTATAGGCATCAACAATATCGATAGTGGAAGAATAAATATCAAATTTTTTGGAGTTGATTACCAAATTTCCGCTTATATCTATGCTGTACTCATCAGAATTCAGGTAAATGCCGTTTTCAGAATCCATAATATTTTCTTTAGCAAAAAATATAAGCTGACCGCTTTCATTTAAGATATTTAATCCTGCATCAAGCATTCCGGTACCTTGACCGCCCGACCATTTAAAATATCTCCAATCCTGCGCAATGGGTTTATTTTCCGAAGGTTCACCGCCTAAATATAAAACCGGAAAGTTCTCATAGGATTGTTCCAAGGATTTTTGTATATTAACATCAATAGTTGAAGTTATAGTCAAGCCGCCTTTATACAGATAACCTTCGGCATCCTCGTAGGTCATATTTTGAGTAGCCATTAAATCTTCGATTACCCTTTCTTTAACATAATCCATTGGTGTTGAAGAAATGCCTTCTATTTTCGTTTGACCGGGAGTTAATGCAATATGCATATCTTCCGCCATTGCTTGATCATATGTTTCTTGAGAAATGAATTCTAAATCAAGCATTCTTTTTAAAATAACATGCTGCCTGTCAATTGCATTTTGATTGTATACGCAGGCATATTGAACTGAGCCTATATATACATATCCTACAATATTTTCTTCGGGAATATCATTTATATCTTCCAAATTATAGCGATTAAAAGGGGCATATGAAACCGTACTTTTTGCCGCACCGGCTAAAAGTGCGCTTTCTGCCAATGTAAGCTGGCTTACATCCTTTGAAAAATATGTATAAGCCGCAGTTTGTACACCATAGGCACTTTGACCTAATGGAATGGTGTTAAGGTAATTTTCAAGTATCTGTTCCTTTGATAGTGTTCTTTCCACCTGTATTGACAAATAAATTTCTTTAATTTTTCTCTCCCAAGATTTTTCGTTTGTAAGATATAAATTTTTAACCAACTGCTGCGTAATAGTGCTGGCACCTTGTGCTGTTGGGTCACCTTCTCTTACATTGTGCAGAAGAGCTCCTGCAATACGCCTTATGTCAATGCCGAAATGGTCATCAAAACGATGATCCTCGATTGCGATAAAAGCATTCTGCAAATGCTTGGGTATTTGACTGAGAGGTACTATTTCTCTGTTTTCATTGGGGTCATGTATTTGCTCTATTACATTTCCGTTTTCATCAACAATAACCGAGCTTTCGGTAAGTGTTGTAAGTACGTTTGTAGCATCAATTTCGGGTGCATTTTTTATTATGCCCATAACCATTCCAAAAACAGCGCCGCCAACAATTATTAATGCTACTAAAACTAATAGCAGTGTCACTCGTAAAATGACTTTTCTTTTCTTTTTAGCTAATCTCTTTTTTTTGTTGTCTCTATTCTTTGGGCTTGCATTATTTTCATTTATTTCAGTATTCTTTTTTTCTTTTGACATATATACCTCCGCTTTGTTGCATTAGTTAGTATACCACAAATAAAACTAATATTGTCAAAGATTTTATTATCTTACATATTATATAATAGAAAGGGCGTTAAATCAATAGTTGAAAAATTATAGAGAAAAAATTATAAATGTGAGATTTGCATTTAAGCTTAAGTCGCTAAGATGCAAAGAGTAATTGCAAAAAAACATTTGAAATGTTATATTGTATATGATAGCGGGTAATATATGTAAATAAAAGACGCACGGAGGAAAAATGGATAAGGAAAGATGTTTGTTGGTTGCAGTGCAGCTTTCGGGTATACAGGAAGAAAACGATATGGAAGAGTTAGAGCAATTGGTTGAAGCAGCAGGGGGAGAAGTGGTTTCATGCATTGTTCAGAACAGACAAAGTATCGATAACAGATTTTATACCGGTCAGGGAAAAACAGAGGAAATAAAAAACTATGTAAAAGAATTAGATATAGATACTATAATATTCAATGATGAATTAAGCGGCTCCCAAATAAGAAATATTGAAGAGATTACAGAAGTAAAAATTATAGACAGAACCAGTCTTATACTTGATATATTTGCACAGAGAGCACTGACCAAGGAAGGACAGCTCCAGGTAGAATTGGCTCAGTTGAAATACAGCTTACCAAGACTTATAGGAGCAAATAAAAACCTTTCAAGATTAGGAGGTGGAATAGGCACAAGAGGACCCGGTGAGCAAAAGCTGGAAATTGACAGAAGAAGAATAAAAGAAAAAATTACCGATATTCAAAATCAATTGGAGGAATTGGGAAAGGTAAGGGAAACCAAAAGAAAGAAAAGAATGAAGGACCAGGTGCCTATAATATCCATTGTAGGATATACCAATGCAGGGAAATCAACATTGCTGAACGCATTGTTGGATAGCGAATATTCGGAAGAAGAAGCGGAGAATAAGAAGGTTTTCGCTCATGACATGCTTTTTGCAACTCTTGATACGGAGCTGAGAAAAGTAAGGCTGCCCGGAGGCAAAAGAGCTGTTTTTTCCGATACTGTAGGATTTATCAAAAAGCTTCCAACACAAATTGTTGAAGCTTTTAAAGGAACATTGGAGGAAATAAAGTATGCGGATTTAATAATTCACCTTATTGACATAAATGATGATAATCTTTCGGTGCATAAGGAGACAACTACTAAATTAATTGAAAAAATAACAGACAAGGAAATACCTGTTCTTACAGTTTATAATAAGGCGGATAAAATTTTAGATGAGAAAACAATTGCCGTATCAACCAATGATATTATTTATATTTCGGCAAAGTATAAATACAATATCCAATTGCTGCTTGAAACGGTGGATGGTAAGATTAACGGTTTAAAAAGCTTTTACACCTTAAAAATACCTAATGACCGGCTAAAAACTTACTATTGGCTTTATGAAAACAGAGTAACCGAAAATGTAGAGTTTGGCGGTGATTGTGTTACATTGAATGCATTATTATATGAAAATGAAAAAGCACAGTACCAAAGCTTTATAAAAGGTGATAAGAATGAGTAATTATAAATCTATCCACAAAGAGGGTAGAGATGAAATAATTATTAATAAATCAAGGTTCATAGGCTCCTCATGTCCTGTTGAAACCGAAGAAGAAGCATTGATATTCATTGATAGAATCAAGAAGGAATTCAAGGATGCAACACATAATGTATATGCCTATGCAATAGGGAAAAACTCAAACATACAAAGATATTCGGACGCCGGTGAACCTACGGGAACTGCCGGAATGCCCATATTAAATGTAATAAAGCAGGAAAACTTAAGAAATACGGCAGTTGTGGTAACAAGGTATTTCGGAGGTACGCTATTAGGTGCCGGAGGTCTTGTGAGGGCATATACAAAGGGAGCAAAAATAGCATTAGACAGTGGAATAATAGTAGACAAAACCCTGTTTTATGATGTAAAATTTAAAATAGATTACACCCTTTTAGGTAAAATGGATAATGAGCTGTTAAAAAATAAATTCATAGTGGTTGAAAAAATTTATGAAGAGCAGGTTATTTTTAAGCTTATATCCGAAAATGAAAATTTGGAAAGAATTACTGCCTTGGTCAGTGAAATTACAAGCGGCAAGGCTGAAGTTGCGGTTGGAAAGGCAGCGTATCTTTCGATAAAAGACGGGAAGGTATTGAAACTGTAAAAATATTATGATAAAATATCGCGTCGGAATAATGAGTGAAATAGGGAGGAAAAAATGTCAGGACATTCAAAATGGAGTAATATAAAAAATCGTAAGGGTAAGCAGGATGCATTAAAAGGAAAAGTATTCACTAAGCTTGCCCGTGCAATAACCGTAGCAGTGAGAGAAGGTGGGGCAGACCCCGGCTATAATTCATCATTGGCAACAGCAATTGAAAAAGCAAAGGCACAAAATATGCCTAATGACAATATAGACAGAGCAATTAAAGCAGGACTTGCGGCAGCATCGGGAGAAAACTTTGAAACAATTACATATGAGGGATACGGACCAAGCGGGACAGCATTTATGGTTCAATGCTTAACCGACAATAAAAACAGAACTGCGGCAGATGTTAGGCACTATTTTTCAAAATATAACGGGAACTTGGGAACAACGGGATGCGTAGGCTATTTGTTTGACAAAAAGGGTGTTATATCCATCGATTTAAATGATAAAATCGATGAAGAAGAATTAATGATGGCAGCACTTGAGGCAGGTGCCGAAGACTTTGAAACCGAAGATGACAGCTATGAAATAACAACCCTGCCAGAAGAATTTATCCAAGTTTTAAACGGTTTAAAGGAAGCAGGGTATGATAATATCAAGGGTGATATTATGTACATTCCCCAAACCTATGTGAAGGTTGAAGATGAAGATGCATTAAAAAGCCTTGAAAAACTTATAGATGCGTTGGAAGATAACGACGACGTCCAGGAAGTGTACCACAACTGGGATGAGCCGGAGGTAGAGGAAGAAGAATAAAACTTGGTTAAAAACACCTTTTTATGCTTATATAAAAAGGTGTTTTTTAGGTACATAACAATTTTCGTTTTGCAGCCAAGATATTAGTATTTCATATTGTATTGTTTTTCGCCATATTACTTTTATATTTGTATCCAATCTATTTAAATATCATATTATATTATATAAAAACCTATTGGTTAATAAATAAGGGAGTATGAAAAATGGATAATATGTTATTTCGACAAGAATGTTCAAATACAATTGTTTTTAAATCTAGTGGAAAAACAATTGTTACAATATCTCAAACATCACCAACCGATAATAATCTGTCTACGGTTTTTTGTTATAATGTAACCCAAAATGAAAATAATCCGGATTTAAAATACTGGTTATTAGGTTTATGTGAAAAAATAACTGCAGCTAACATTGTTAATGTTACTGTTTCTATAAATGGCAAAGAAGTTTTAAATCCAAATTATGAAATTACAACGTTAAATGGCATATATGGTATAATGATTAATCATGAACTTGGTAGTAAAGGTGATGTTATGGTTGTATGCATAACATTAGATCAAAATTTTGACATCGGACCTAGTTTTATTGTCGCTGCAACTCAACAAGGTGGACAAAGCATAGTAAATCATATCGGCGAAAATTTGTGTGGACCGGATTGCGGCGATGATGACGATGACGATGATGATGATGACGATGACGACGATGATGATGATGACGATGACGATGACGATGATGACGACGATGACGACGATGATGACGACGATGACGACGATGACGACGATGACGATGATGACGATGATGATGACGATGATGATGACGATGACGACGACGATGACGACGATGACGATGACGATGATGATGACGATGATGACGATGATGATGACGACGATGATGATGACGATGACGACGATGACGACGATGACGACGATGACGACGATGACGACTGTGAATCGACAACAGTATTCCAAACAATTGACGTATGCGTTCCGGTGACAGTTACTGCCGGCGCTGATGTTGGAACGGTTGAAGTAACCTGCTGCGGAAATGCCACTGTATCTTTTGTACCATGTCCTACTAAATGTGACACAGAAATAACTTTCTATGTAAGACGCAGGGTATGTGCAGAAATTCCTATAGATATTGATGTGGAAGCTGTAGGTTGTGATGCTTGTGTAAATTTAGTTGCAACAAGTGAAGAAGAGTGCCTAGATTGCCCACAAACACCAAATTTTTAGAATAAGTTTAAAAGCATAAATTAATTAAGGGCTGTTGCATTAATGATTAAAGATCATAATGTAACAGTTTTTTTGCAGGAAAAATCCTAAAAATCGACAATTTACTAATTATAGCTTGAACATTTTTAATACAATGTCATATCTTATTATTAGTAATTCTAAAAAAAATAATATAATATCATGGAGTGATAAATATGCTTACACCTTTATTTTTAACGGCAACATTATTACCTGGTAAGGGTATCACTGAAACTAAAACAGTAACAATACCGCCTGCACCAGAAAAACTTGATATACTTTTTTCTTATGATTTGACAGGCAGTATGTCCGGTATCATAGGTACAGCTAAATCAAAAACTGCGGATCTTATTGCCAAATTGGAAACATTGGGAAGTGATATAAACTACGGCGTGGTTTCTTATATGGATTATCCACATTATTATACAAGCTTTGGGTATTCCGCACAATATGGCTGGCCTCCTGGAGATTATGCCTATAGCCTTGAACAACCAATTACAAACGACACTGCAGCAGTATTAAATAAGATTAATGGATTAGTAATGGGAGATGGTGCAGATTCTCCGCAGGATTATACGAGAATTTTATATGAAAGTTACGCTAATCCCGCTGTTGCATGGAGGGAAGGTTCGAGGCGGATATTAATTAACTTTGCTGATGACATCCCTCATGATAATGATGTAAATGAAGGGGTGCCGGGTGAAACCGGAGTTTTTTCAACGGGAGGCGACCCCGGAAGAGATGAAATAATGTTTACCCCTGATGATCTTGATTTGCAAATTGTTCTGGCAGAAATGGCTGTAAATAAAGTTACTTTGATTGAGGCACACGCAAGAACGACTTACCTTAATTATTGGACTCATTGGAGCAGCTTGACCGGAGGGCAAGCTTTTGTGATTACTTCAGACACTTTTGTTGATGATGTTTATGATGCCCTTACGTCAACCCTTACAACTGTAACAGGACTTACACTTGTTGCAACAGAGGGTTTCGAAGGCTGGATTGAGTCAGTCACACCTGAATCTTATACAGGTTCTACCACAGATCCCATTGTATTTCAGTTAGTGTTAAGAGTTCCACTAAGCACCCCGCCGGGAGTGTATGACTTTTTCATCAGTGCTGTAGATGCTTTTGGTAATGTTTATGGAGAGCAAGCTGTTCAAATAGAAGTCCTACAAGAAAGTGATTGCACCTCCACCACAGTTTTCCAAACAATTGATGTATGCGTACCGGTGACAGTTACCGCCAGTGCTGATGTTGGACCGGTTCAAGTAACCTGCTGCGGAAATGCCACTGTATCGTTTGTACCATGTCCTACTGAATGTAACACAGAAATAACTTTCTATGTAAGACGCAGGGTATGTGCGGAAATTCCTGTAGATATTGATGTTGAAGCTGTAGGTGGTAATGCTTGTGTAAATTTAGTTGCAACTAGTGAAGAAGGGTGCCAAGATTGCCCACAAAACGGCGGGACCACTGTTATAATTTAATGGAAGTATAATAAAATAAAGGGGCTGCATACACAGCCCCTTAAAATATAATAAGTTAATTTAAATTAATAATATTTTATAATAAGCAATTAAGCTTGATATATTGTGCTGAGTAAAATCAATCCTTAAGTCATGACAATTTATTCCTCTCTTAAAGGCTCCTAAGCATAGTTTTTTATTTTTGTAAGAAACCACGGATTCCGGTCGTAACTGATTTTGTAACTGAAATCGGATACCCTCTTTAATTGATTTTATGATTTTTGAAGATTCTGTAACATAGCCATAATCATGCAATAAATTATATGCAGCACACAGACCTTCGCTGCGGCAGGCGGTAGGAGTTGATTCAAGACGTATATGCGGTATGCGGTACGCTCCGTTCCAATCAGGATTTTCAATATTACCGGTGATTTGACTTTTCATCATTGACTTTGTAATCAACAATACATGTTCAATATAAATATCATGCGGTTTTTCACGATATAATTCATTTAATGCATACAAAAGCCAGTGATCATGGATAATTGTGTTTACATCAGCGTGTTTATCACGAGTTTTAATGAGATAGCAGGATGCCAATTCGGCACTGTTGAGCCAATCTTTATTTCCGTCCAATTGATATAAACGGATTAATGAAAGTATTGCTTCTCCGGGATAATATTCTGATTTGAATTTATATATCTCTTTAGTAGAGTATCGTTGTTTCTGAATAATAAATTCTCCGGCTTTATTTTGGGTTTCACAAATGTATTTAGCCATTCTTTGCATTAATTCCATATACACAAAATTTTTTGTAATTTCAGTGTATTTTGCCAGCATAATAATGGTAAGTGCATTTCCGCCTAATTTTATTGTATCCTTTTCAACTGCTACACTGACTTCTTTTTCATTGATTTTAAAATCTTTTACTTTTCCAACCATATAATTGATTGCTGATTCAAGTATTTTCAACAATTCATCATCAGGCATTAATTCATAAGTTTCTAAAATTGAATAAGTTGTACCTGCATGCCGCAAGATATTATACTTTTTTTCCGTTTTATTTTGTTCAGGTGAATAATAATAAATATATTTCCCGTTTTTTTTAACTACATTTTTATAATAATTATTTTTTGTTAAATATATTGCTTCTAAAAGTATATCTTTAGTTACCATTAGATTCATCCCTTTCTTTAAGTGCTCTATTAATACAATAATCTGCAATAATACCTGCAACATTTCTTGGCTTGCCATAAAGAGGGTAATGATGTCCCCCTATTCCCGGTCTAGTGTTAATTTCGACTATAGTGTAGTTGTTATTTTTAGGCTCTTGGAAATGATTACATGCGATTATGTCTACCCCGACGATATCTAAATTAGGAATTGAACTAACAGCTTTTTCAGCAAGCCTTTTGTATAGAATATGCGTTTCATCTGTTATATCTATACTATCTCCTCCTGTTGCAACTGAACTTTTCCAATCTATAGTAACTTTTACACCTTTATCAGGTATACTTGAAAGGGTATACCCTTGACTGTCAATAACAGATAACCGATATTTATTTATTTTAATCAACCTGTTTTTTAAATGCGGATTTTTTAATCTGATTTTGTTTTTAAGATATATTAATTCTTCAATTGTATTAATTCCATCACCTATAATATAAGGAGAAATACAAGAAAAAACAGCTGCACAATGACCTCCTATAACTAAGTATCTCGCTTCTGTGCCGCCAACAAATTGTTCTTCAACTAATATTTTACTGTTAGTAACTGAAGCAGCATTGTTCCATGCATTTTCAAATTCCTCTCTATTATTTACCCCAACGGTAACACCTCTGCTTTTATTACCGTCAGCAGGTTTAATAACACTTGCAGGTAACGACATTGCATAGTTGTAAGCCTTTTCTTTTTCATTTACTGAGAAACTCATACCTTCCATAACATTAAGAGCGGCAATCTTTAGAAATTTTTTCGTCATAGTTTTGTCTTTAACTATTCGTGCTCCTACTAAGGATGTGTAGGATGATTCTGTTTCAAGGAATACAATATTTTCTTTTTCTATCTTAACAACAAGGTATTTTCCAATACGATTAGAGGTGTATCCCTTTTTTTCAAACTCAGAGGCTAAAAGATTACTTGTAGAGAATATCTCATTTTTGTATTCGTTAGGTTTTTTTAATATCAGACTATTGATATTAAAATTAGCACTTTGGTCTTGTGAAGTCGGTGATAATTCAGGGTTATCTATATTGACGGAAAAATAAAACCCTAGTGAATCTTTGCTAAGATTAAGATTAAGATTTAATTTGGAATTATGAAATTTTTCTTCAGACAGCACTTTTAATAGATTTCCATATTCATATTCATTTATCGATCGTGTCGTGTAATTAGTAATTTTATTATCAGTAATAATAGGATAATAACGAGATTCAATATTCCAGCCATATTCATTTTCTTCAAATTGCAACTTAGCTATAGCACTATAGGGTAGAGCTTCAAATTTTTTGTAACGACCTTTTGAGTTGAAAACAAAATTTCCGATAGAATAGGCAATAGTCCCTGATTCGATCTTTTCAAAATTATTTAATATGTGGGGACCGTGTCCGATTATATAATTGGTGCCATATTCGATTAATTTAGAACATGTGGCACGAATTTTTTTGTTTTCAGAAGCAAATTGGTAATCTATGCCTTGCCAATGTAAAAACATAATTATTAATGAATCGGGATCTTCATGGCGAACTTTTTTAATGAGTTGATGCATTCTTTTCAAATTTAATGAATTAATTCCCGGACTTTCATCAGAAGCAAAGAAGTTATAATCCTTTAGATAGCGTTTTGAAGAGTTCATACCACCTATTATATAAATATTTTTCTTGCTTCTTTCTCCGACTAAAGTTATTTTGTATGGTTGTTCTGCCTCTTCAAGGTTTTTGCCTGCACCAAATGTCTGTATTTTATTTTCTTGCAATAATTCTTTAGTTTTTAACATGATATTAGAACCAAAATCCATGGAATGATTATTAGCAAGACTTACTGCAGTGACTCCGATACTTTTAAACAATTTTAGCAAACGTTCTGCTTTATCGCTATTTGGATATTTTTTGTCTATAAATACAATTTCCGGATTATCTGCTAAAACTGTCTCAAGATTAAGAATTAAATAGTCACTGTCATTAATAATTGTTTTAATTTCTTTAAAAAAAGATTCAGGATAACTTTCAAGCCTTTGAAATAACTCTTTCATCTTTGACCTTTGAATATACCGGTCTCCTATACTTGTGTCACCTGCAAAAGTAATAATAAATTTCTTACCCAACTCTAATCCCCCAATCTCAAAATAATAATTTTTGTGCTTTTAAACTTTACATCTAAACTAACTATTATATATGTTTTTTTAATTATATGTTGTGGATGTCAGTAAATATGAATATTGAATTTTCAGTTAAAATATTGTATATATAGAAAAGTTGTATTATTAGTAACTAAGCTCATTATCAAACATAAAATATATAAAGCTTTATTGTCTGCAATTATAATTAATTAAAACTAAGCTTATAAATTTACATAAATGTTAATTAATAAGCTTAAAAGGAGATTGTTATGTTTAAAGATAAATATGGAAATGATATAGAAGAATGCAGCAAAGATGGATGCGATGTAACGGTTTATCAGGATGTAGATTTATCCGTGCCTATAACAGTCGAACCATATGTTGATTTAGGTGAAGCAATTATTGAATGTATTGAAGAACCTTGCCTCATACCGATACCTTGCGGAGCATGGAATAAAAAAAGTAAATGCAAATTTTGTATTAGCCAGAAACTTTGCATTATGATTCCAATAGAATTTAAAGTTGATGCATTAAGCGGTCCTGTATCAGTAAACTGTCCCGGTCAAGAAGAAGAGGAAGAGGAATGTCCGCCATACATTTGCTGTGGAATTCAACAACGCCCCACTTTTGTATGCCGTGAAGAGGCAGAACACCCACCTGATATGACGGATTTTTACTATTATATTAAAAACAGAGTGGGTAAATTAAAAGAATAAAGCAGGTTTATGCCTGCTTTATACTATATTGTATGTTCTATGAATATTTTAATTCCTATCCCTATTAATATCAAACCCCCAAGAATTTCTGCCTTTTGTTTAAATAACTCACCAAATTTTTTCCCTAAATGACAACCAATTATTGAATTAATAAAAGTGATTATACCTATTGAAAGTGCAGCATTTAATACATTAACCTTCATTACCGCAAATCCGACGCCTACCGCCAATGCATCGATACTTGTTGCAATAGCTTGCAATAGCAAGGTCTTTGATGTTAGGTTTTTTGAGCTTGTCAAACATGCCTCCGGATATTTTAACTCTTTAATTGCCTCAATTATCATTTTCCCCCCAATAACCCCCAAAAGAATAAGTGCAATCCAATGATCCAAATTATATATGGCATCACTGAATGCGGAACCGATAAAGAAGCCTAAAACAGGCATAAATGCTTGGAAAAAACCAAAGGCAAAAGCTGTTGAAAGTATTTGTTTTTTTTGTATATTACCGTAACACATGCCGTTAGAGATTGATACGGCACATGCGTCCATTGACAGACCTAAGGATGTGAAAAGTAATGTAATTGAACCCATTATTCCTCCAAAATTTAAGACTCATTCATATAATGAGTCTGTTTCAATGTCGTGTTTTAAGTATGATTAACCTTAAGTATTTATTTATAATTTATAAAAATTATAGCACTTGAAATTTCTTAATACAAGTATTATATTTTTTTAATATAATTGCAAATAGTCAAAAGTAGTTAAATAAATACTAAATTGTTATTGACGTATGTCATATTAGGGATATAATTAATATATAAAATAAATTTGGAGGTATATTATGTCTTACAGCCCTGCTTTAGGAAGTACTTTAACTCATACAAAAATGAGGACTCCGGAAAACGTATCCCCATTTTCCGGAATGTGCGCGGTTTGCACTGCTAATTGTACCGGTACCTGTGAAATAGGATTATCTGCGGTGAGAGGCTCTGAAGCAACTTATCCGTATCGCAGAGATATGAATCAATTTGCTTCCGAAAAAGATTATCCGCTGGATTTTTCACATTTCACTATTAATGGCAGAGTATTTGGAGCTGTCGGGTGTGAAGAGGATGCTGATGAAGCTACATATCCAAAAGTTAAAACTGAAACTGAATTTGGGATAAAAAACAAGGTAAAAATGAAAATGCCCATTATTTTGCCTGCCATGGCAAAGTTAAACTGGAAGGATTACTATATAGGGGCAGCCCTTGCCGGAGTATCGGTAGTAATAGGTGAAGATGCTATTCCGAATGATAAAAACTTAGTTTTGGAAAACGGTAAAGTAGTATCGTCTCCTTTAGTTAAAGAAATGGTAAACGACTTTAGAAAACACAGCCGAGGATATGGTGATATCATCATGCAGGCAAACTATGACGATGAAAATTCGGGAGTTTTAGATTATGTTATACCAAAATTAGGCGTAAAATCCGTAGAATTGAAATTTGCTCAGGCTGCAAAAGGAATTCAGGGAATGGGAAGGATTAATTCTTTAGAAGAGGCTTTGAAGCTTCAGAAAAAGGGATATTTAGTTTATCCTGATCCATCAGATCCAATAGTAGCTGAAAACTTCAAAAATGGGAAAGGTTCTATATTTGAAAAAATTGGGAAGCTTCCTATGTGGAATGAAGAAATTCTCAAAAACCGCATTGAGCATTTAAGAGAATTGGGGGCAGAGCGTATATGCTTTAAAACAGGTCCATTCGATCCAAAAGATACAATTAGAATTCTGAAAATTGCGTCAGAAAATAAAGTAGATTTAGTTACATTTGACGGTGCCGGCGGAGGTACAGGCAACAGCCCTGTTAAAATGATGAATGAATGGGGAATGCCAACCGTTAATTTAGAAAGTATGCTCTATGATATTTTAAAGAGAATGGACGAAAAAGGATATAACTTGCCTCAAGTTGCCATCACAGGTGGCTTTGCTTTAGAAGACCAAATATTTAAGGGATTGGCTTTAGGTGCACCATATATTAATTTTGTTGCTGTCGGAAGAGCGGCAATGGCTGCCGCAATGGTAGGAAAACAAATAGGGGAATTGATAGAAGCAGGCAATATACCCATAGAATATCAAGGCTTCGGAAGTACAAAGGAGGAAATTTTTGCCGATATAAGAGAATTGAAGCTTTATTATGACAATGCGCAAGATTTGCCAACGGGTGCTGTGGGAGTATACTCATTCATTAACAGAGTATCAGCCGGTTTTAAACAGCTTATGGCTTTAAACCGTAAATTCGACATAAAATATATAGACAGAAGCGACATAGTTCCATTGACCGATTTGGCGGCGGATGTAACAGGCTTGGATACTTATGAAGATATTTATGTAAAAGAGATAGAGAAGATATAAGGAAGGGGGACACACCTTTACTATAGGGTAAGTCTTTAAGGTAAAAGGAATGTCCCCGTACTTGAGAGGGGACACCTCCCCCTCCTACAGTAAATTTACACTAATTGGTTAAATTGCATTCAATCCTTTATAGAAGAACTTATCCGGTAGAAAGGGCACTCACAATCTTATTGTAAATACCAGGCGATACATATCTATTGCCTAAATATGTGAAATAATTTTCGTAAATATCTACATTATAAGTCTCATCATAAATAGTAAACACTAACTCAATTTTTTCTGATGTCTCAGTGTACTCGCTTCCTATTTCTTCTGTTTCTTCTATTTCTTCAACTAAAACTCTAACTATCCCGGTTACTCTATAAACATATTCGCCCTTGTAAACAGTATTATTTACAGTAAGTTTTGAATAATTAAACAAATACAATATACTATTCTTATCCTTGCTTTTTTCAACGGGAAGCAATGCGGATACGTATATCCAAAGATCGTCTGTTGAGCCGTAATATGAACAAATTAGGTTATCTTCTATAGCTATTGACCCGTTGTCGGCGATACTAATCTTGACTGTACTGTTATTACCCGTTTCTATGAATATTTCATAAAAAGGATATTCAATAAATAAACCCGAACCTGTTTCTATCGGTTTAAAATTGGACAATAGTTTGGTAAGCTCTGATTTTTCAGGATCATTTAAAATATATAAGTCTCCCGTATCTTTTGCGGTTAACTTTGTCATATTGCCTTTATTAAGTTTATCAATAATAAAACCTATATCATATATATAATCAGAAAATACTTTCCATAGTATATCATAAAAGACTTGAGTATAATATTCAAAATTACCGATAACGATTGTATGGTCGGTTATTTTAAAAGGAACCTGCATCCCTTTTTCCAGAGTAAAATATCCTTTAATCTGACCGCTATCCGCATCTTCTCCGGCAGGACGTTTTTTCATTTGAGAAATAATATATATTATATTGTCAATGTCGGTTTTTTCATTTATTTCCGCATCCCTGCCCAAGTAGCTGAAGTTAATTTTTACAGTGTCGGCAATATCGGTATTTTTGTTATTTTTGCATCCGTTCAAGATTAAAACAATAAAAGCCATTGATATGAATATAAAAATCACATTCTTTTTTATTAGCATTTGAAATAATCGTATCATGTTAACCTCAGTTTTATGTTTCTTATTTGTTTTTTTCTATTTCCATGATATATTCCTTAAAATATAATCCGATTTCTATCAACCGTTCATCACTCAATTCAATCACCTTTTTACTGTACTGAATAGAATCCGGATTAATAAGTTCAGGAATACGTTCTGCAACTTCGGCATAGTTTGGCGCTGGTGTAAACTCTTTTTCGACAATTTCATTTGTGTCAAGGTCCATTTTAAAACGAACATCAGGACCGACAATGGAGCCGGTGGCAGGTAGAGAACCTGTAGAAACACTTATAAAAAATTCCAATACATTTTCATTCAAGCTTTCATTCGTAGTTATACTTACGCCGCCTTCATTTATATATCCAAATTTCTCTGTACCGAATTCTTCAAAAATTTTCAACCCATAAATATACATTGACCTGCCGCAATAATCGTAAGAAATATATTTTGCAATATTGTTTTCTCTTGATTCATAGAGTTCTCTCTTTTCCGATTCATGTCTTTCCGTGATTTTTCCTATAACAAAATCAGACATCTCTGTTTCTTCCCATTGTCTTTCATTTTCAGGATTTTTAGAAAATAAGGTAATTTCATCATTTTCATCAATAACAGCTTTAAAATAAAAATTCATCTCTTGAGGCTGCGAATATTCATCATAATATTTCTGATAATTCTTGTCGCCGCGCTCCTTGGTTTCACTGATATATTGTACAGTATCCGGATCCCTGTCATGATTTTTATATATTACAGTGTAAGAAAATATTGCTTCAATATTTTCGTCAACAGCTTCTTCATAGTAATCAGATATTATAAAATCTGTTAGAACATAATATAAGGAGAAGGCATTTATACATTCTTCTTTCAAATATGAGCTAATCTTTTCATAACCGGCATTATTCAAGCCATCATCTGGATTTGAATTACTTCCAAATACTATAACAGATATTATTATTACGGCAGCCATAACTAAAATCCATAATGCCGGTTTTTTATAATCGAGAACACGTAAAAAAAATTTATTCATGGTTAGTTAATCCCCCTTATATTATCGTTTCATTTATACCATAGTCATGTACAAGTAAATCACAGACTAAATAAAATCAATATCACAATTAGATTATTACTCAAGATTATTTATTTTTAGATGGTGATTTGATTAAATATTCATTTGCTATGGAATTACTTTACTTCAATCTTTTTCACAATCTAATTAATATCTTCCAAGATTACTATTATTTTATCATCTTCATTTTTTTCATACAATAGTTTATTATCAGCATTTACTTTAGATAGATAATAATTTATATTTTCATTACTGTTTTTAGTAATATTTTTTTTTGTATGTGTGACTAAATCCAATGAATATAAATTTGCATATCCATTATTTCTTCTAGGTGCTCTGATATGTATTATGTGATAGTACCTCCTTCCAAATTTTTATATCATACAGAGCAAAAAATATCTCCCTGTATTTAGACGATTTTAATTTCAAAAGGTAACAAATTATTACTTAACAAATTATTATTTTCCACCGGTATCGTTATATGAAAATTATCTTCTCATATACTACATTGCAAAATTCCGCTATAATCACACAAATATTTTTGAAATATTTTCAATTAAGATTTTATTTAAATTATTTAATTATGGTAGGCTAAAATTTAGTTGTACCTTGAGTGATTTTAACGCCGTCTTTATATGTTATTAATAAAGGTGTTATTAATAAATAATTATTATATGGATAATTTTTGAACTTATTTGACGAAATATGTTATAATAGCTTTTAAAAATATGGCTTTATGTGACGGGGGTATGGAAAAATGCATGATAAAAGCAACGAGCAGTTCTATGAAGAGCTTTGCGATGAATATTATGAAAAGGTTTATTTCTATTGCCTGCGGATGGCGAGTCGCCATGACAATTCCCGAGATTTTGTCGGGGAATGCACCCAGGAAACATTTCTGGAAGCTGGGAAACAAATCAGCAAGCTGAGAAATCACCCCAACGTTCAAGGGTGGCTGTATGTCACCGCTAGGAATATTGTCAATTATTCCCTAAGAAAAATGTATAAGAAGAAAAAGCATGAAATAAATATGGATTACATGGATTTGGATACGGAAAATGAATCGGATTTCGTTACTGACGAACTGTTTGATTATCACGGCGATTTGGATGAGCTGTGTATAAAAGTTCTGGAAAGCCTTGATGCAGGTGAATATGATTTATATGTTGATTATTACAAAAACAAGATACCCGCTGTGGAGCTAGCGGAAAAATACAATATTTCAAAGACTGCACTGACTACAAGAGTTTACAGGCTTAAAAGAAAAATTAAGTTGATTGCAAAATGCCTCATGGATAATTCCAAAAATAATTAATAAATTTGAAAAATTTATGTGATTACCGACGACTTTTGCAATGTATTTAATAGGGAAAAAAGAAAGGAGAGGAATGTGAGGAAGGAAATGGATAATTCTCAGGAATATAGTACGGACAGCGATAAAGATATTATAAGAAAAATACTTTCCGAAAATGAAAGTGACGCTCAGGCATTGGAAAAAATGTATAAATTACTTCATGAGGCTTCGAGTGCAGATGATTTGACAATGGACACAGATTTAATCGACGAATGTATAAAAACCATCGGAATGCTGGAGGATGGGCAGAATCATGTGCCGGACGGAAAACTGCAAAAAATGAGGCAGGAGGTAAAGCTGAAATATACGGATTTAAAAAAGAACAGGCATAAACGGATTGCTGGAAAAACCTTTGTGCGTGTGGCAGCGTGCCTTATATTTGCTTTCTCTCTAACTGTCGTTGTGGCAAATGCATTCGGTTACAATCCCATCAAGATGATAATATTGTGGAAGGATGATACATTCAACCTTTATGCCCGGAATGAGAGCAGTGATGGACAACTCGACAATGTGGGAAACAGCTCGTCCTTTGACCGGATGGATGATGCGTTTGAAGGGCTCATTCCTACTCCAATGATGCCGGGATGGATTCCTGAAGGTTTCAGCTTCAAATATGCCGAGAAATTCGTAAGGAGTTACAATGTAAATATATTGCTGAATTATGAAAATGATGATGGCGAAGTTATTATTTTTGATTATGTAATTTATAATAGTCACGTTAAAAACGTTGAAGACGAAACATCATTTGAAAAGGATTCGGGCGAAGTCGAAATTTATGAGAAAAACGGCATAAAGTATTATATTTTCACAAATCTCGAGCAGGTTCATGCTGTATGGGGAAAATTAAATGTCATATATAATATCAGCGGAGATATTTCATCAGATGAAATGAAAAAAATTATAGATTATATGTATGGAGGATAAGATATGTTAATTAATAAAAAAATATCAGTTTTACTTTTCACTTTCATAATTTGTACATCGGCTTTTTCATTAGAATGACCAAGGGCTGTGCCATCGATATGACGGCTATTCATAAAATAACAAAAAGACTGCAAAAAAATTTAGCAGTCTTTTTTAATTCTCATTATTGACATATGTCAACAATGGTGTATAATAAAATTATAAATGACATATGTCAATAATAAAAGGAGGAATTAAAATGCCAGGTAGAGATGGAACAGGTCCAATGGGAATGGGAACAACGACAGGAAGAGGTTTTGGATTTTGCGGAAATAGATTTTATGACAGAAAAAATTGCTATGGAATGGGTTTTAGAGGAAGAGGATTTGGATATGGGCCAAGATATGGATATGGTCCGGGATATTCAAGACAGGATATTACAGAGAGAGAATTTTTGGAAAAACAAAAAGAATTGTTAAAATCGCAAATAGATATTATTGATAGGGAATTAGATGATTTAAATGATTAACAATAAAAGTCAGGTTGGTGATAGATAATGAAAATAGCAATTCCAATTGAAGAAAAGTCCTATAATTCAGATATTAGCAATGCCCTTGGACGGGCACCTTATTTTCTGATTTACAGCACGGTTACGAAAGAATATGAATTCTTGGATAACAGAGCTGTTTTAGAACAGGGGGGCGCCGGAATAAGAGTTGCACAAGTGATTGCAGATAACGGAGTTAAATCTGTAATAACAAAAAGATGCGGTGAAAATGCAGAAAAATTATTCAGAAAATCAGAAGTGTTTGTTTATGAAGCTAAAGATGGAAATGCAGAACAAAATATAGCTTATTTAGTTGGTAATAAATTATCATTACTGAATGAATATCATTCGAATTTTCACAGTATTAATGATATGTAAAAAAATATTGACATATGCCGGTTACAAGAATATAATTCAATTATCGGCATATGCCGCAAATGTGGAGGATATTATGAGAATAGCAATTCCGGTCGATGAGAAGAATATTAAAGGCAATGTATGCGTATCTTTTGGCAGGGCACCATATTTTATGTTTTATGATACGGAAAAAGATAAAAGTGATTTTATTAACAACAGCGCAGCAAACAGTCAAGGCGGAGCCGGTATTAAGGCAGCACAGATTATTGTAGATAATAATGCGGATGTTTTGATAACACCAAGGTGCGGTGATAATGCGGCAGAGGTATTAAAGGCAGCATATATAACAATATATAAAACCAAAAATAATTTAATAGAAGATAATTTGAAAAATTTCAAGGAAGAAAAGCTAAGTTTATTAACTGAAATACATGAAGGCTTTCATGGTCACGGGGTAAAGTAAAATGAAAATTGCTGTTTTAAGCGGCAAGGGCGGAACAGGTAAAACATTTATATCCGTAAATTTAACATATGTTGCCGAAAACTCAAATTACATTGACTGTGATGTGGAAGAACCAAACGGACACCTGTATTTTAAACCTGAAATTGTTAAAAGAGAAAAGGTATACGCAAAAATTCCAATGGTGGATAAGGACCGTTGCAGCGGATGCAGAAGGTGCGTGGAATTTTGCAAATTCAATGCATTGGCATATATAAAAGACAATGTGTTTGTATTTGAAGATATATGTCATTCCTGCGGCGGATGTATGCTGTTATGCCCTGAGAATGCAATTACGGAAAGTGATAAGGATATAGGGGAAATATCAGAGGGAGTTTTTAATAATTCCACTATCTATACCGGCATTTTAAATACCGGTGAAGAAACGGGAGTAAGCATAATTAAAAAACTGCTGAATAATATTGGTGATGAACATTATACATTTATTGACTGTCCTCCGGGAAGCTCCTGCAGTGTGATGGAAAGCGTAAAGAATGCAGATTATTGCATTTTGGTCGCTGAACCTACCTTGTTCGGAGTGCACAACTTTAATATGGTATATAAATTGGTTAAATTATTTGACATACCTTTTGGAGCTGTTCTAAACAAATGCTTAGCCGGAGAAAACCCTGCCGAAAAATTTTGCATAGAGAATAATATTAAAATTTTATGCAAAATTCCATTTGAAAATGAATTGGGTAAATTAAATTCAAATGCAGAAATCGCCTCACAAATAAAAGAAAAATATCACAGTTTATTTTCTTCATTGCTGAAATCCATAGAGCAGGAGGTTATGAATGAAACAGCTATTGATATTAAGCGGTAAAGGGGGCACCGGGAAAACAACCGTTGCCGGTGCATTTATTAAGCTGTCAAATGTTAAAGCCTATGCGGACTGTGATATAGATGCTCCTAACCTGCATTTAATTATGGAACAGGGATCAAAGCCGGAGAATTCAGATTATTACGGATTGAATAAAGCTGTAATAGATAAGAATAAATGCATTAAGTGCAATTTATGCTATGAAAATTGCAGGTTTGATGCAATTAACAACTGTGATGGTTACGAAGCAAACATTTATGATTGTGAAGGATGCGGCGTGTGTGAAGCACTATGTCCATCTTCAGCCATAAGCTTAGTGCCCTATAAGGCAGGTGACATGACCTTGTACAGAGGCTATAAGGTTTTTTCAACAGCCGAATTAAAAATGGGAAGCGGAAATTCAGGTATGCTTGTAACCGAAGTAAAGAAAAAGATGAGGCTTGCTTCCGATGCGGACTTTTCAATAATCGACGGCTCTCCCGGTATAGGATGCCCTGTTATTGCATCAATAAGCGGTGTCAGCATGGTATTGATTGTAGCCGAACCATCTTTATCCGGAATTAGCGATATGAAAAGAATAATTGAAACAGCCGAAAGGTTTAATACTAAAATAGCTGTCTGCGTGAATAAATATGATACAAATACTGAAAATAATGAAAAGATAAAAAAATTCTGCAAAAATAACAACATTAAATTCGTCGGAGAAATTCCATTTGACAAAAAAGCCGTGGAAGCGGTGAATAACGGTCTTACAATTGTTGATATCGATTGTGCGGCAGGAGATGCCGTGCGTAAAGTATATAAGGAGACAATAAAAATTTTAAGCAATTAGGAGAAAAAAATGAGTGAAAATTGTAATGAAAGCTGCAGCTCATGCAGCCAGGAATGCGGCAGCAGAAAAGAAGAACAAACTAACTTTTTGGAAAAGCCGCACCCGAAAAGCAACATTAAAAAGGTAATAGGAATTATCAGCGGTAAGGGCGGAGTAGGCAAATCATTGGTTACATCAATGCTTGCTGTAACAATGAACAGGAGAAATCACAATGTGGCAATATTGGATGCTGATATTACAGGTCCTTCAATACCAAAGGCATTCGGCATAACAGAAAAGGCAAGAGGTAACGGCGAAGGAGTGCTGCCTTCCAAAAGCAAAACCGGCATAGATGTTATGTCAATTAATCTCTTATTGGAAAATACCACAGATCCTGTTGTATGGAGAGGACCTATCATTGGGAATACGGTAAAACAATTTTGGACAGATGTTATATGGGAGGATATTGATTTTATGTTTATCGACATGCCACCCGGAACAGGTGATGTACCTCTTACAGTATTTCAGTCGATACCGATTGATGGAATCATTGTAGTTACATCTCCTCAGGAGTTGGTTTCAATGATAGTAGAAAAAGCGGTAAAAATGGCTGAAATGATGAATGTGCCAATCATTGGAATAGTTGAAAACATGTCATTTTTCAAATGTCCTGACTGTAATAAGGAATATAAGATATTCGGAGAAAGCAAAATTGAAGAAGCAGCAAAAAATCATGGCTTGAAAGTTATTGCAAAACTTCCCATAGATCCAAAAATTGCATACATGTGCGATAAGGGAATGATTGAGCTTTACGGGGACAATTTATTTGTCAATATAGCAGAAATATTAGAAAAAATGGAGGGTTAGCATGAAAATAGCAGTTGCAAGCGAAAGAGAAATGGTGACTTCACACTTTGGTCATTGTGAAAATTTTAATATTTATGAAGCGGAAGGAAATAAAATAGTAAAGAGTACTTCAGTACAAAATCCCGGACACAGACCTGGATTTCTTCCAAATTTTTTAAATGATATGGGAGTAAAAGTAATAATATCCGGAGGAATGGGGCAAGGAGCAGTTGAAATATTCAATGAAAAAGGAATTGAAGTAATAACAGGTGCCGGAGGTGAAGCAAAAACAGCTGCCGAAGAATATTTAAAAGGCAATCTAAAATCAACAGGCTCAATTTGTAATGAACATCAACATCATGATGAATGCGGTGAATAATTGAAAAATAAAGGCTGGTGATAAAAAGTCACCGGCTTTTTTAGTTTCTTTACAATATTCATAGTACAATGATGTTTTACCGATATTCATAGTACAATGATGTTTTACCGATTGTTTAATGCTAAAATTTATCGTATAATATGTACAAATTCATTCAAACAGCTAAATAAATTAATAAAAGAGGTGAAGTATGGATATTGAGAATATTAGGGTAGCAACGCTTGTTGAATATGTGAAAGGGATAAAGAACAATGAAAACGGTGTTGAATTATATAATAAATACAAGGATGATATTGTAAACGTAAAACCACAGGAAGCATTTGAAGTATTTAAAAATCTCTTGGACGAAGGAATTGAGTCAAAGGAAATTTTAGTATTTTTAGATAAAGTAATCAATGCATTTTATAAAAGCCTGTCTGTCCACAAATGGGAAATGCCTAAAAATGATAATTTCCTTAAGGATATGTATATGGAAAATGACAGCTTGACAAAAAAGACGGATGAAATAAAAGAACTGTTAAAGGAAGACGATTTAAAAGTAAAAAAAGAAAAGATTCTTCAAAAGGTAATTGAATTAGAGGAGTTTAATGACCATTATCTGAAAAAAGAAAATATATTGTTTCCATACATGGAAAAAGCAGCATCAAAGTTTGAAGGAACAAAGATAATGTGGTCTCTTCATGATGCGGTGAGAGACTTATTAAAAACAACAAAGGAAACTTTGCAGGACGAAAATTCAACAGCACAGCAAGTAAATCTTGCTATAGCTAATTTATTCTTTGGAATTTTAGGGGTTAAGAAAAAGGAAGAGCTTATATTATTTCCGGTAGCCTGTGAAGTTTTATCGGAAAAAGAGTGGTATGAAATACATAAGCAGAGCCTTGAATACAATTTTCCGTTTATCGATAAGTCGATAGAAAAGTATTCTGAAGACACTAAGAAAGAAGATTTCAGCAGCGGCTTATTTAAAACTGAAACGGGACAGCTGACATTTGAAGAAATTGCCTTAATATTTAACAACTTACCTGTGGATATGACATTTGTTGATGAAAACAATAAGGTAAGATATTTTACGAGACCAAAGGACAGAATTTTTCCCCGCTCGCCCGCAGTAATCGGCAGAAACGTAAATAACTGCCATCCGCCGGAAAGTGTTCATATAGTCGAAGAAATTGTGGAAAGCTTCAAGCTTGGAAAAGAAAATTCGGCAAAATTCTGGATTAATTTAAAAGGTAAAACAGTACTTATTCAATATTTTGCATTGCGTGACGAGGAATGCAGATATAAAGGAGTATTGGAAATAAGCCAGGATATAACAGAAATAAAAAGCCTTGAAGGAGAAAGAAGACTGCTCAAATGGGGAAAATAAATTAACAATGATAATATTTTTGTTGTGAGGCAACTCCTATATTAAAGATATTTTTTTAGTAATTGTAATTGTTTAAATATATAATTTGCAGTAAACAAATATATAAGCTACTGAGTTTTAGGAGGAGAATATGGAATACAGAAAAGCCGAGCTGAAGGATATTCCGGGTATTATTTTGCTTGAGAAAAAATATCACAAGGATTCAATTAGCGAAGAAGACAGACCTGATGGGTTTATCACAACTTTCTTTTCTGATAATAAATTAAAAAGATTAATGGAAGAAGAAAGAAGCTTAGCTGTTGCTTGCGATAGCGACAGGGTGGTTGGTTTTGCAGGAGCTGCATCTTGGCACTTTTGGGGTACATGGCCGGTTTTTCAGCCAATGATTGAAGACTTGCCTAATATTAAATATAAAAATACAATTTTGTCAATTAATAATTGTTATCAATATGGACCGGCTGCTATAGACAAAGACTACAGAGGTACTGAGGTATTGCCAAATCTATTTGAGGCATCGAGACTCTTGATGAAAGACAGGTACCCGATTACAGTAACATATGTAAACCAAACTAATCAAAGATCCTTTCAAGCTCATTCAAGAAAATTAGGTCTTGAAGTAGTTAAGGAATTTGAATTCCATGGGAATCGGCTTTTCGTTCTTTGCTATGATACATCAAAGAAAACTATAAGATCTTATTAAAAGGGGGTAACTGGTTTGAATCACTTGGGAACTAAAACAATAGAAACTGATAGGTTGATTTTAAGAAAGTTTATATTAACAGATGCGGAAGATATGCATTATAACTGGGCAAATGATGATGATGTTACAAGATACATTACATGGGCTACTCATAAAGACATTGAAGAAACAAAGAGAGTAATAGCTGAATATGTTAACGATTCCATGAGAGATAATTATTATCATTGGTGTATTGTGCTGAAAGAAACAAATGAAGCCGTAGGAAGCATAGGAGCATTCAGATTATATAATGATTTAAAATTATTCGAAATCGGATACTGTATCGGTAAGAAATTTTGGAACAAAGGGATCACTACCGAAGCAATGAAAGCAATAATAACATATTTCTTTGAAGAAGTGGGAGTAAACAGAATTGAAGCAAGACATGATACTAAAAATCCTGCTTCGGGCAGGGTTATGATTAAATCCGGGCTGCAGCTTGAGGGTATATTAAGACAGTCAGGTAAAAACAATACAGGAATTACCGATTCCGCAGTTTATGCAATACTAAAAGAAGATTGGTATCATAATAAAAAAAATGAATAATAAATCGAAAGTGGTAATTAACTCCACGGGACTCAAAGGTCCGTTCCCGAATTTTCCCGAATTTTTTTGAAATTTTTATCTCTTTAACATTCTACTCTATGTATCATAAAATATAATAAATAAAGTAGAAGAGGAGATGCTATGGTATCATATAGTTGTTTAAATAATATAAATCAACCTCAAAGAAGAACAGAATCTATTACAATCGGTAGATTAGCTCCGGATTTCATCGCTCTGTCCACCTTTGGTTATATCAGGCTTTCTGATTATAAAGGTAAATGGTTAATAATATCCAGCAGTCCATCTGCATTTAGTAACGTTGCTACTACCGAAGTTATCGACGCTTCGCTAAACTATGATAAAATATTAGAAAGAGGCGCAAATATGATTGGTTTAACAGTTGATTCTAATAATGCTAATTTAGCTTGGGTATACGATATTTATCAAAAAACAGGAATTTCGGTTCCGTTTCCTATAGTTTCAGATGTAGATTTAGCTATATCAGAAATGTATGGAATGTTAAATCCCGATAGAATTTATACCGAAACTGTTAGAAGTACGTTTATCATAGACCCTTCAGGTAAAATAAAAGCTATTTATATTTTACCTGCAACTTCCGGAAAAAGTTTCGATGAATTATTAAGAATGTTTGACTCTATTCTAATTAAAGAAAAATATAATCTTGACACTCCTGCCGGCTGGAAACCGGGAGATCAGGTTTTGTTACCCAATGTAAATTCATATCAGGAGATAATTGGCAGAGTGAACAACCAAGAGGCTTTAGGCTATAATTGTCCTTTTTGGTATGTGTGTTACACAAACTTAAATACAGAAAGCACCGGTAGTAATACTGAAATTAGGGAACCTTAAAAAGCACTGTCTGAAGCATATTTGACGCTTATCAGCATAAAACAAACAGTATTCGACATTTCAATTTGTCGAATACTGTGACTATAGAATGCTAAATGGGATTCCACTTATCCTCTTTTCTTTAGAAGCACTGTAATAATCATCTTCAAACCAAACCTTGCATCCTTGATTTTTGCGCACGAATATTCTGCAATTTTTCACAATAAACTATACCACAATTTGTGCTGTAGTCCAATAAAAGAGAAATGTTAACATTGATTTGCTTAAGAAATTTGTTTATAATGAGAGTGCTGAAAGAAGCTGTAGTTCTTATTTGCAGTATATTAATGACTAAGCTATGCAGTAAGAAAAATTAAAAATACATAACAATGCGTTAAAGGAGAGTGAAATTATGTGGCAATGCCCAAAGTGCGGACGTAAGTTTAAGAAACAAAATCAAGAGCATTTTTGTACTGAGAAACCGAAAACAATCGATGAATATATTTTAGAACAGCCTGAGACTGTTCAATCCCTGTTAAATCAGGTTCGGGATACGATTTGCGCCGCAATTCCGGATGCAGAACAAAGAATTTCGTGGAGCATGCCGACTTTTTGGAAAAATCAAAATATCATTCATTTTGCGGCATTTAAAAATCACATTGGTCTGTATCCGGGGGATAAGGCAATGGTACATTTTGCAGATAGATTGGCTGAATACAAGACAAGCAAGGGAGCAACACAGCTTCCGTACAGCAAACCACTTCCGCTAAATTTAATCGCTGAAATTGCTATATGGTGCTATGAAACAGGCAATCGCCATTAATGCGGTTTTGTCAATATATTTAACGTGCAAATATTTATGAGTGTATATGGGTTTATGTTAATAGCTAAATGTTTCCATTGACAATTAATATGATTTTTGTTAATATATGAAAGATATCGTTTTCAATCACATATCTTTAGTTTAACTCCAGAAAAGGAACATAATTAAATTTTAATTATATGGTATATACATATGAAATTCATAAAAACCCTTTCACTTGCAGGACTTGTATTAATTATGACATTAACATCAGCTTTTGCAGCTGAAGTCGAAGTTGCTTTAAATAATTCAGATACAGAATCTTATCAGGCAGAAATTCAAACAACAGTTCAAGATGATGCAGACATTTCACAAGAAAATTTAATAGAAATTTTAGAAGAACCAACCGTAAAAAAAGCTATGGTTAATGTTGATATATTGAATGTAAGAAGCGGTCCTTCGACTGAAACCGAGAAATTGGGAAAACTGTCGTTTGGAGAAATAGTTGAAATACAGTCTGATACTGAAGATTGGTATGAAATAAGCTTTGAATCAAATGCTGCTTACATTTGTGCCGAGTACGTAAGTATTATTGATTGTACATTGATTGATTCACAAGACGCAGGTACTATTATTGTAGATTATGCAAAGCTATATTTAGGAACACCGTATGCTTACGGAGGAAATACTCCGAGCGGTTTTGATTGTTCGGGATATGTCCAATATGTAATGTCTAATTTCGGAATTACGATGCCAAGATCATCTACAGAACAATATTCAATTGGTGTAAAAGTTGACAAATCACAGCTTATGCCGGGAGATTTAGTGTTTTTCGATTATTCACCTAACTCTAATCAACTAAGTCATGTAGGTATTTATGTAGGCGACGGTAATTTTATTCATTCTCCCGTGCCTGGACAAGCTGTTAAAATAAGCCCCTTAAATACCGGATATTTTTCATATTACTATTACGGAGCAACAAGGGTTTTACAATAATAATATGAGCAGCTAAGAAATTTTAGCTGCTTTTTTATTGTAGATATTTACTACTTATAAAAATATTATAATTAAATAAACAGGTGTTTCGATTTTGCTATTGCCGTGTCCTGGCAGTCTTGGCAGTTCTGCATGCAAGGGAGAAATTGAAACATTGAATTATGTGTTATTTTGTTGTATAATTTTAATCACATATTGAAAACGTATTCAATATAAATATATAGCAGGAGTGGGTTATGGAATTTGAAAATATCAAGTTAATCAATTTAATATCTAATTTAATTAAAACAGAAGCTGAATTTGAAGATATTAAGAATTATATTATTAATAACTTTAAGGAAATTCCTTATATGAATTATGCACAGTTTATTAAAGATATGAGTTTAAGCCAAGAATACGCGGATAAATTTCTTGCCGAAAATGGTTTTAATAGTTTTTCTGAGCTAAAAATGAAAGTTACGGAAATAATTTTTGATATGATTCATAATAATGATGATTTGTTTGTTGATAAGTCTTTTAATAAAGAAAGTATTAAGAATATTTTATCATTAAATATTGAAGTTGAAGAAAATAACATGAGAAGCATGCTTTCCTCTATTGACCAAGATAAATTATGTGAACTGATAAGTGATATAATAAATTCTCCCGAGGTTATAATTATTGGAACCAGAGCATCTACTACATTGGCTCATTATTCATCGTACATGCTAAATAAAATAGGAATCAATGTAAAGAAAATTACTTCAGCAGGTACAAGCTCTTTTGACAATATTCAGAATTTTGATAGGTCATCATTGGTAATTGCTTTTGGATTTCCTCGTTATCCCATGGAAACCATCAAAATTTTAAATTACTTTACACGTAAAAATTTTAAAATAATATCTATTACTGATAATGAAAAATCTCCTTTATGTAATTTTTCCAGTTATTCACTTTTTGTAAAAGCTTATTCTATTGGATATACGGATTCTTTTATAAATGGACTTGTACTTATAAATACAATTGCGTTGGCAATTGGAAAAATAGACAACAAAAAGGTTATAAAGAGGCTGAATGATTTTGAAGAGACGGCAAAAAGCTTAGAATACTATTTTTAAATGGTGAAAACTATGGATTTAGTTAAAAATATGTGCAACATTACAGATAATTATGCAACTTTAAAGATTCCGGTTGAAAAATTTAATCGTAACGGTATAATTACATGCAACAGGGTTATGATTGAACAAATTACGATGTTAAATAAAATTGCTGACAAGGATATAAGTATATTAATAAATGGCGAAACAGGAACAGGTAAGGAAGTTTATGCAGAATATATTCACAGCATAAGCGATAGAAAACAAAAAAGGCTTGTTAAGCTTAATTGTTCTACAATACCAGATCAATTATTTGAATCCGAAATGTTCGGCTACGCGGAAGGGGCTTTTACAGGTGCGTCTAAATATGGGAAAAAGGGATTATTTGAGCTTGCCGATAAAGGCACATTATTTCTTGATGAAATAGGCGAGATGCCTTTTGAAACTCAATCGAAGTTGTTAAGGGTAATTCAAGAAAAAACATTTATTAAAATAGGAAGCGATAGGGAATATAAGGTTGATGTAAGAATTATATCAGCAACTAACAAAAATTTAAAATCAATGTGTAATGATAAAAAATTTAGGGAAGATTTATATTACAGATTAAATGTATTTCCAATAAGCTTAATATGCCTTAATGACAGGAAAGAAGATATCGTATTATTATCGTTTCATTTTTTAGATGAATGCAATAAAAAATATGGTTACAATAAAAGATTTGCATGTGAAGTAATATCAGACTTTATAGATTATAATTGGCCAGGCAATGTCAGAGAATTAAAGAACGTGGTTGAAAGACTGATATTGCTGTCCCCCAATGACGTTATAAACAGTACGGATAATGTTATAAATCCTTATATAAACACAGATTTTAAAACAGATATAGATATTAAACAAAATAATAATAACCTAAATGAGAATTTAGAGTTTGATGAAAGTAAGTCTTTTAAAGAATTAATTAGTGATTATGAGTTTTTGGTAATTAATTACTATATTAATAAATACGGTTCGCTGAGAAATGCAGCAAAAAAATTAAAAACTTCTCCTGCTACCTTGTCACGGAAATTATCCTTATTTAAAAACGCTGACTAAAAATAAAACACTGTTTTATAATTAGAACGAACTGTTTTAAAAATGAAACAGTGTTTTTTGTTTTGTTGATAATTTTGATAATAATGTGAATAATTAGGGCAAATTTCAATAAATTTATGCTGGCATGCAATTTGCTAATATAAAGGTGATATTAAAATAAGGAGCATAATTATGGTAGTAAGATCAATAGGATTTCCAAAAATTAAAAATTACGGAGGTGATATAAGAGATTTTTTGCCGTCTTTATTTAAGTATTTAAAACAATTCATAGGAGTTGAAATATTTGCTGAAAATAATTATGGCTCAGGCTTTAATTTGACTGAAGAGGATTATACAAAAGCAAATTCTGATATAAGATTTGTTTTTGCCGAAGAGTTATATGATAAGGACTTAATAGTACTAATTAAAATGCCGGAGCTTTCTGAATTGGAAAAATTAAAAGACGGTTGCAGTTTATTTACTATGTGCCACTTTACAACAAGGGCTGATTATGTTGAATTATTTATGCGTAAAAACATTCAGGCTTTTTCTATGGATGGCATAGTAGATGATTATGGTAAAAGGATATTTGTAGATTATTTTAGAACAGCATTTAACGGTTCCCAAATTGCCTTTGAAGAACTAAAGAAATCATATGGATTATTTTCTGACGCAAAAAGGGTACCCATTAACATTACAATTTTAGGAGTAGGCATGGTTGCTCAAAATTGTGCAAAGTCTTTTGAAATATTGAGTGACCAAGAATTTTTGGATAAAAATATACCTGGTGTTATTATTCAGCTTTTGCCAAGAACTATTACTTACAGTGGCGATTTAATGAAGCCTATATTAAATAATACGGATATTTTAGTAGATGCAACGAGCAGAAAAGATTTAAGCAAATATGTAATAAGTAATGACTTACTTTCGTATATGCCAAATCATGCAATAATTTTAGATCTTACTGCTGACAGGTATGATTCAGACCAAGTAAAACCAATTGAAGGTACTGTTCTTGGAAGTCTTAAAAATTACATTATTTATACTAATGATGAAAGGTATGATCTTTTACCATGCGAAGTCAACAGCACGAACAGGAGAACTACTGTGAGCTGTAACGCATGGCCTGGAGTAACCCCAAAAGAGTCAATAGAGTTTTATGAAATGCTTATAAAAGATTATTTAAACGTAATGCTGTCAAAGGATTTATCTGATATAAATAAGGATAGCAGCAATTATTTTGAAAGAGCTTTATATAGGGGAACATTAAAAAACTTTTTAAATAAATAGGAGGGATTATGGAACATTTAGGATTTATATCGATTTTACCGCCACTAATTGTTATTGTATTAGCCATTAGAACTAAACATGTTTTATTTTCACTATTTGTCGGAGTGTTTTTTGGAACATTGGTGCTTGCAAACTGGAATCCTGTTTCGGCTTTAGGTAATTTGATTAAAGATTATATCTATGTACAAGCTGCGGAAGATTCAAATGCTCAATCACTTACAAACTTTTTCATAATCGGTGGTTTTGTCACATTTATTGAAGCCACCGGCGGTGCTTCAGCCTTTGCAAATAAAATTACTAAATATGTAAAGAGCCAGAAAACTGCAGAAACTGCTACTTTTATCGGAGGATTGATAATTTGGTTTTCCGACTCAGCAAATGCTTTGATATGCGGACCAATATTCAGACCTTTAACTGATTCCTTTAAAACATCAAGAGAAAAGCTGGCTTATATACTTGACTCGACGTCTACATTGGATGCTGCAATGATTCCAATAATCAGCTGGGGAGTTTATATAATGGGGCTAATTCAGAAGGAGCTTGATAAATTCCCTGAAATACAAATGACAAGCTGGGATATATTTGTAAAAGCTGTTCCATTCCAATTTTACAGTATATTATCTTTATTTATGATTGGATTTGTGTGTATAACTCAATTTGATTTCGGACCTATGCTTAAGGCTCAACTAAGAGCTAAAAAAACGGGCAATTTATTAAGACAAGGGGCGGTGCCTCTTAGTGGAGAAACTGTTATAATACAGCATGAAGGGGTAGAACCTCAGGCGAAAACGGTTGTTATTCCTCTGCTTGTAATGGTAGTTACTACATTTGCCGTGTTTATTGCTAATGGATTTCCTAAGGTTAGCCTACCGGGTATTATAATTAGGCAGGGTATAGCTCTTGGATTTATATTAGGAGCATTGGTTTGCACAATTATCTGTGTTACCCAAAAAATAATGACATTGAAGGAATGCGAAGAATCCATATTCACAGGAATGAAGAATATGATGTCTTTGATAGTTTTAATGATATTTTCATGGGCATTGGGGAGCGTATGCACAACCATGGGAACAGCGTACTATATTATAGAAGCTACTGAAGGTTTTTTGAATCCGGAATTTCTACCTGTAATAATTTTTATTATCGGAACTGTCATGTCCTTTGCATCAGGCTCATCTTGGGGTACATTTGCCGTTATGATGCCGATAGCATTTCCAATGGCGGTAACAATGGGCTCACCTTTATTAGTTACTGTTGCTTCAATTATAGGCGGTGGCTTGGTTGGTGATCACTTTTCTCCTGTATCTGATACAAATATTCTTGCATCAATGGCAGCGGGCTGCGATCATATGGACCACTTCAGAACCCAAATGCCTTATGCACTGGTAGCAGCAGGAGTAGGTGCTGTGCTGTACCTGATTTCAGGATTTTATCAAAATCCATTTATTGTTGTACCAGGCATAGTTGCACTTTATATAGTTATATATATGCTTCATAAAAACTCAATGCGAAAATTAAATAAAATAGAAAGTGTTGAAGAATTAAATTTATAGTATTTTATTAGAAATAAAAAGCAGCTCAATAACCATAAAGTTAAATGTATTGAACTGCTTTTTTTAGATCTGTTTTTGAAGCCCTTAGTTATAAAATTGATAGAATATAAATTATTTACCTGATGTAAAATCAGCTGCAGTTGTTCAGCCGATTTTCCTGAGTTACTATAACGGCATGAATACACTAAGGGAAAAAACTATATTGCTTTGAATAAAGCAGGAGGGGTAATGCTTTTTGATGTTAATGAGGATACTAATGATGAATACAGCATTGTATCTATGATTGATAATATACTTAACAGAACAAAGCATTTATCAAAGAATGAACTAATATATTATATAACAGTTATTTTAGATAATAGGGAATTGATTTTTTCGGAAAATGACAGCTTTGGAATTCCATTTATAAATGAAGACAACAGAACGATGCTGCCTCTCAGAAAGCCTCTGGAGGCTATAGGTGCAAAGGTTAGCTATGACCAAATTAATCGTGTTGTAACTACCGTTAAAAATGATATTTCAATAAAAATTCCTATAAATGAGAATATTATTTATATAAACGGGGAAGAAATTATAACAGATACAAAAGCTGTTATCAAAGACAACAGGACATATACCTCTAAGGTCTGTTTTTGAAGCCTTTGGTTATAAAATTGAATGGCATAATAACAGCAAGACTGTTATAATAACAAGTGAACAATAATTAAATAATTACATAAGGAGGATTTTATGATAATTTCAACAACACCGACTTTAGAAGGGAAAAGAATAACGGAATACAAGGGTATAGTATTTGGCGAGGTTGTATCAGGAGTTGATTTTGTGAAGGACTTTGCGGCAGGGCTTACAAACTTTTTCGGAGGCAGATCAAACTCCTATGAGGGAGAGCTTATAGGCTCAAGGCAAAATGCAATTGAAGAAATGGGGCAAAGAGCGCGTCAGATGGGTGCAAATGCAGTTGTCGGAGTGGATGTAGACTACGAAATATTAGGAAGCGGAAATAATATGATAATGGTTATTGCATCGGGTACAGCAGTAGTAGTTGAATAGTCTGCAAATTGGGGAAGGCCCCTTTGATATACTCAAAGGTCCGTCCCCGGAAATCCTATGTCTTCTTTAAAGCCGCTAATAACTTCTTTAAGAAAAATATAATTAACCATATAGTTATATTTGTCATTTGATATACCAGACTTAATAATTTTTGCTTTGAGAAGATTGCTTAAATGATATGAAATTGTTGCACTTGACACACCCAATGTTTTGGCAATTTCTTTTGTTGAGGTTACACCTGCAGCCAATAGCTTTAGTACCTCATATCTTGTTTTATCACCTAAATTTTTAAAAATATGAACTCTTTCATTTACCTTATTTTCATTTTTTTCTTTTAACCTTTTAAAGTATTCTTCTGCTTTCAATCCCCATGCTATGTAATTAATTTTGGCGGTACCCGAGATTAAAACGGAATACTGTTCTATTGCAGTAATAAATACAATATTATCTTCATCGTTAATTATATTCTTATCAAGTATGGAACCGCTTATTTCTTTTAGCCCTTCGGAGCCTAAATTATTTAGGAAGTCCGCAAAATATCGTCCATAATCCTTTACTTCATCTGCATATGACGAATACATTTCTTCAAAGAATGGCAGCAGTTTATACATTAAATCCACATACATTTTCATATATTTCAATGGTTCTTCAATCATCAGGAATAAGTTCCACTTTGTGGCAGGTTCTGTCGGCAAATCTTTTATTATTGAAATTAACTCAGTTTTACTTATTGCTTCAGCCTTTTTCATTACTTCTTCCGAAAAATATTTATTATTTTCATTGCTTGCCAATATTGAATAAGAAATGCTGTTAAAAATCTGTTTTTCATCTAAGTTCATCAGCATGTCAAAATAATTTTTTTCATTTTCATAACCTAAAATTGTATGAGTATCGGTTATTAAATCAATAAAATCATAGCTGCTGGCAAATTGTTTAGAATAAAATAATTCAATGGTTTTTATAAAAGGTTTTAAGTTTTCATCTGCTTTGTTAATTAATTTAATATTTTCTTCCATAGGGATATCTATGTCATTTTCCGATTGTGCTTTTTCAATGGTCTCCTTCTTAAATACTAATTTAGGGAATTGTAAAAAATCATATAATTTGCTTTCATTAAAATAAAATTTAAATTTCATTTATGGCATCTCCTCCTTCAAAATGTAAACTTTCTTCTTTAATAGTTTCGATTTGATCATAATCTAATAAAGCGAATTTGTATTTTATAATGGTTATTAAAAGTATTGTGCCGCTTATGGAAATTACAATGCTTGGAAATGTAATGTCTAATAAAAATCCGGACATCATTTGACCAAGGGGCATTAATACTGTTATAACGAAATTAAATACAGTGGAGGTTCTCCCCATTATGTTAAGCGGAACAATTTTATCAAAGAGGGTTCCTAACGCTATATTTGCCACTGTTATGATTATTCCCATTAAGAATGATACAATTAATATTCCTAAATAAGAAAACATATTGGTATTAAAAGCATTTATAGCATATCCCGATGTAAATATTGCTATAACATATATTAAAACTGAAATATATAAAAAGCTTTTATAGATAAGCATACCAATTTTAGCCTTCTTAATAATTTTGCCGCAAAATATCGGTGCTGCCAACATAGATACAGAGAATATCATTTGAAATATTCCAAATTGCATATCGCTTACCATCAATACTTCCTTTAAAAAATATATTATCACTATTCCAAAAAGAGGTGCGGCTGAAAAGTTAATAATTGCACCTAATCCAATCATTGTAGATAAAAGCTTATTGCTTTTAATAATTTTGACTCCTTCATAAAAATCGGTTTTAAAAGCCTTTATACTTATTTTTTCCGGTTTATTATGAGACTTAGGTATATTTATAAACATTTCGCTGATAGCCGACAATAAAAAACTTATAGAGTTTACTATTAATATTATTTTCATTCCAAAGGTTCCGTAAAGAAATGCAGCTAAAACAGGGGACAGAATACTTCCTACATTCATGGCTACGGAATTAAAAGAATTAGCTTCCAAATAATCCTCTTTATCTACTATGCTGGGTAAGACGGCAGCCATTGCCGAATGGAAAAATATCTCTATAACTTCCAATAGTATAACTAAAATATAAATGAGAGGAATGGATATTCTGCCGTTAATTATATAAATTACCGCAAAAATACCTATGATTATTGAATTTAACAAGTCTAAAGACACAATTGATCTTTTCCTGTCAAACCAGTCTCCGAATACACCGGCAACAGGTGAAAAGATTAACCTTGGAATAATTGATATAGATAAGATGGAAGCAAAAATAGTTGCGGAACCGGTTAGTGATAATACATATAATGACAGAGCAAATTGCTGCATGTTGCTTCCGAGCAAGGATACCAATTTCCCCAATATCAATAAGGAAAAATCTTTTTGCTTAATCAGCTTCAGCTTCATACAAACCCCCAATAATTCTTTTTTATACATTATATACTAATGTTTATCTAATTGCAATAACGAAATTAGATGGACATCTAATAGTTAGATAAATATATAAGACTATATACTGTTATTATTACACGTATCTATTTTTGCGATATTGACTTATTTTACAAAACAGATATAATTAAGTATCAAAAGAAGAGAGGTGTTTTAATGCCAAGACCAAGAAAATGGAGAAAGGTTTGCTGTTTACCGGATGTAAATCGCTTTGGTCCCTTGGATTCTCCTGTAGAAAAAGAACATTTTGTAATTATGTCGGTAGATGAATATGAAACAATAAGATTAATAGATTTGGAAGGTCTTTCGCAGGAAGAATGTTCAAATCAGATGAATGTGGCAAGAACCACTGTTCAGGGTATCTATCAGGAAGCAAGGAAAAAGATTGCGGAATCCTTGGTAAACGGTAAAGTTTTAAGAATAGAAGGCGGAGATTACAAGCTTTGTGACGGTGATGGAGATTATCACAGCGAAAGATGCTGCCATAGAAACAGATGTGGTAAAATGAAAATGAATGAATAAATGATTGTATTGATAACAGTCATTTACGGAACATTTTTTGTGAAGATTTTTAATTAATTATTGCATTAATATATTTGTTCTGATATAATCGAGAGAAAGTTAATAAAAATACAGTGATTGGAAGTAGTAGGTTTGTACACAATTTAAGAGAGCTGTCGGATGGTGTGAGACGGTATTGGATAAACTGAACTCGTCCATGAGTATTTGAAGCGAAATAAAGTAGTTTCAAACGGTTATAACGTTATAATATTGAGTGAAGCATTATGCTTAATTTGGGTGGTACCGCGGAATCTTCGTCCCAACAGGGAGGGAGATTTTTGTATGCCCTAACCCATGCGTATTCACGACCCTATTAAATATGAAAATTTGGAGGCAAAAATGAAATCATACAACCCGCAAGCCATTGAAAAAAAATGGCAGGATATATGGGAGAAAAACGAAACTTTTAAAGCTAATGATAATACAGACCAAAAAAAGTTTTATGGTCTTGTGGAATTTCCATACCCATCAGGAGTAGGACTGCATGTGGGACACATACGTGCATATACTTCTCTTGAAGTAATTTCAAGGAAAAGAAGATTAGAAGGATACAATGTATTGTTTCCTATAGGCTGGGATGCCTTTGGTCTTCCGACGGAAAACTATGCAATGCAGACGGGAAAGCATCCAAGGAAGGTTACCGACGACAATATTAAAGTTTTCACGTCTCAGTTAAAGGCTGCTGGATATTCATTTGATTGGTCAAGGACTGTTGATACTACAGACCCTGAGTATTACAAATGGACTCAATGGATTTTTCTTCAATTATTTAAACACGGTTTAGCATTCAAAGATAAAACATACGTGAATTTCTGCAACAGCTGCAGGGTTGTTCTTGCAAATGAGGATTCACAAAACGGCATATGCGATAGATGCGGCAGTCAGGTTGTACAGATGGAAAAGGATGTTTGGTTTTTGAAAATAAGAGATTATGCCGATAAGCTGTTAGATGGGCTTAATGATGTTGATTATTTGCCAAGAATCAGACTTGAACAGGAAAACTGGATAGGACGTTCCTATGGTGCCGAGGTTAATTTTAAATTAAAGGATACAGAGGACAATTTAAGAGTATTTACAACAAGACCGGACACTTTGTACGGAGTTACATTTATGGTAATGGCTCCTGAGCATCCTTTTATTGAAAAATATGAACATAAAATCGGCAATTTGGATGAAATAAAAAATTATAGGGAAGAAGCAAGGAAAAAAACCGAATTTGAAAGAGTACAACTTGCTAAAAATAAAACAGGGGTAGAAATAAAGGGATTGACTGCAATTAATCCTGTTAATGGCGAAGAAGTGCCGATTTGGGTTGCGGATTATGTTATGATGGGCTATGGAACAGGAGCGATTATGGGTGTTCCGGGCCATGATGAAAGAGACTGGGAATTTGCAAGGAAATTCAATATTCCGATAATTGAAGTAATAGGCGGAGGAAACATAGAAGAAGCGGCATTTACCGATGTTGAAGACGGAATACTGATTAACTCCGGCATGATTAACGGCTTGAGAGTAAAGGATGCAATTGACAAGATAATTGATTACTTAGAAAAGAACAATTTAGGAGAAAGAAAAGTAAATTATAAAATGAAGGACTGGGCATTTAACAGGCAAAGATACTGGGGAGAGCCGATTCCCATAATTCATTGTCCTCATTGCGGTATGGTTCCTGTACCGGAAGAAGAATTACCTTTGAGACTGCCTGATGTTGAACATTATCAGCCTACCGACACCGGAGAATCTCCGTTGGCGAATATCTCAGAATGGGTTAATGTAAAATGTCCTGTATGCGGAGAAGCTGCAAAACGGGAGACGGATACAATGCCTCAATGGGCAGGTTCATCCTGGTATTTCTTAAGATATATAGACCCTCGTAATAAAGATGCAATTGCTTCAAAGGAAAAGTTTGAGTATTGGGGACCTGTTGACTGGTATAACGGCGGAATGGAGCATGTTACAAGACACTTGATTTATTCAAGGTTCTGGCACAAGTTTTTATATGATATAGGAGTGGTGCCATTTGGCGAACCTTATGCGAAACGTACTGCTCAGGGCTTGATTCTTGGCTCCGACGGGGAGAAAATGTCCAAATCAAGAGGAAATGTTGTTAACCCTAATGATATAATTGATGAATTCGGGGCAGATACATTAAGAACATATATAATGTTTATCGGAGATTATGAGAAATATGCCATCTGGAATGATTCAAGCGTAAAGGGCTGTAAAAGGTTTTTAGACAGAGTTTGGAAAATGCAGGAGATGATTTCGGAGGAACAGGGATACTCACAGAAGCATTTAACTCTTATGCATAAAACTATTAAAAAAGTCAGCGAAGATTTCGAAGCTATGAAATTTAATACTGCAATTGCAGCCATGATGAGCTTTGTCAATGAAATTTTCAATGACGGAAGTATCACAAAGGATGAATTCAAATCATTTATAACATTGTTAAATCCCGTGGCGCCTCATATTACTGAAGAAATATGGCAGGAGCAGGGATTTGACGGAATGTTGAATCAAGCTGAATGGCCTGCGTGGGATGAAGAAAAAACCATCGATGATGTTATAGAACTTCCGGTCCAGGTAAGCGGCAAGGTCAGGGGTAAAATAGTATTGGCAAAGGATGCAACTGTGGAAACAGCCAGAAAATCAGCTAATTCAGATGAGAACATTTCAAAATATTTAGAAGGAAAAACAATTGTAAAAGAAATATATGTTCCGGGGAAAATATACAATATAGTTGTTAAATAAGTAGGTTAATTGACAAATCTTCCGAGTGGTATCGGAAGATTTGTTTTCATAATCTAAAAAATATAAAAAAGTATATAAAAAGTTGTTGACAAAAGAAAAATTTTAGGATATGATTTCAAACAATATAAAAAAATAAATGCGTTGAAGCAGAGAAAGATATTTTTATCCTTTACAGAGAGTTGGGCGAGGTGAAAGCCAACATTGAGAAAAATATGTAATATTCACTGCAGAGCATGTTTGTTCAACGGAAATCCAAGTAGACAAACACGTATACTCACGTTACAGGGTTAGAAGTTGACAGACTTTGAAGTGATGATATTTATATCATAATTAGGGTGGTACCGCGAAATCTTTCGTCCCTATAAGCATATTTTAAAAGTATGCTTATAGGGACTTTTGTTTTATATGAAAACTCCGGCCAAGTTTCTATCAAACAAAAAAACAAAAAATCAAACAATTTGGAGGATATTATGAAAATTACAATTAAAAAAACAATAGCACTGATATTAAGTGTATCTATTATATTGACAGGGTGCTTGGCTGAAGCTAAGAATGATGCTGTAGTAAACAATACAGGAGTTAAAACATACACAATAGGGATAACGCAATATATGGAACACCCGTCTCTTGATGAGGCAAGACAGGGGTTGATTGATGAATTAGAAGCACGAGAGGTTAACATAATTATTAATTATGTAAACGCGCAGGGAGATGCATCAAATAATCAGATAATTTCAGAGAAATTAGTTAAAGATAAAGTTGACATAATTTATGCTATTTCAACATTGTCTGCACAAACAGCAAAAAACTCTGTTCAAAATACCGATATACCTGTTATTTTCTCAGCTGTTACCGACCCTGTATACTCACAAATAGTAAAAAGTAATAATGAAATCGAAAATATAACAGGTGTTACGGATAAGGTTGAATCATTGGAAATATTAAAAATAGCAAAGGATTTAAAGGAAGATATTAAAGCTGTAGGAATTATTTATAATACAGGGGAGTCAAATTCGGAAGTTCAAGTAGATGAAGTTAAAAAAGCTGCCGAAACTTTGGAAATAACAGTTGAAACAGTTGGCATATCAACAGTTAATGACATACCTCAAGCAATTAATACAATAGCTAAGAAAGCAGACGTTCTTTATATGATTTCCGACAATATGGTAGCTTCATCAATAGATTTAGTTGCAAACTTAGCAATAGAAAAAAAGCTTCTCACATTATCGACAATTGAATCACAGGCTTCTGACGGAATTTTAATAGCAAATGGACTTAGTTACTATAATCTTGGGAAACAAGCAGGCGCGATGGCAAAGAAAATTTTAACCGGTGAGGCTGATATTAAAGATGTAAATATTGAACAGCCATCGGGATTAAGAAAAATAGTAAATGTAAAAACAATGGAAGCTTTAGGACTTGCAAAGGATAATAAAGCATTTGCAGGAGCAGAATTTTTAGAGTAAATGTAACAGCAGGGTGAAGTGATTAATGCCGGTTCAATTAATAAGGATAAAGGATTATTAATTAGTTTTGATAAAGAGGATAAAGTAAATTTTGAAAGGTTTGTGTCGATTATTGTAAAAAGCATATAATTCACATAAACCTTTATGTGAAGGAAACTGAACGTTTAAAGCCTTTTTTCATATAATGAAAAAAAGGAGGGGCGTTATGTTTGATATAAATAAATATTACAATACATATCCATATTATGGCGGATATATGGATTATGCAATGATGTTAGGGAGTTGCTCATGTAAAAAGTCATATTTCAGGGTTCTTAACACTTTTGATATGCCTTTGGATGTGCAGGTTAATGATATACTTATGGCAGAAAACTTAAAAATCGGTGAATTCACCAGATATGTAAAGTTTCCTCCCGGCACTTATCATGTACTGATAAATTCAGGCGAAAACGGCGATTTAATATTTGAAACAGACATAGACATAGATTATAACTTAGTATATACGGGTGTTGTTTCGGCAGAAAATGAAAATGAAAATAATAATGATATATGTATTTTAATGGTTCCGGAGGAAAAAGCATATCATATGACCGGCAATATGTCAGCTTTAAGGTTGGCAAATTTGTGTACCGATGCTCCGGAAGTAATTTTATCGGCATCGGATGGAACAGTTTTATTTTCGGATATTAAGTTTGGGAAGGTTTCATGTAATGTGGCAATTCCCTCGGGGAGATATATACTTCAATTAAAAACAAATGATGGGACAGATATTTTAGAGTATGGAATGGATGTTGCACCCAAAATGCATTATACCTTGTTTATTGCCGGAAAACATAAAGATGGCAGTGCAAAAATTATTGTGCCTGAAGATGGAGTAAATTATTTGGACTTATGTTAGAATGGGGAAAACAAATTTGATACTATTGTTTCATTATGGAATTTATGATATAATTTGCTGACTAAAGATTAATTTGAGGTGGGAAATGAAAACGATAGGAATTATAGGCGGCATGGGACCTCTTGCCACAGTGCATTTGTTTGAAAGAATTGTTTTTAGAACAAAGGCTGATAGGGATCAGGATCATATACGTGTTATAATAGACAGCAATACCAATATTCCCGACAGAACAAAGGCAATACTTTGCAATGGGGAAAACCCTTTAAAGGAATTGATTAAATCAGCTCAAATACTTGAAAACAGCGGTGCTGATTTTTTAATAATGCCATGCAATACAGCGCACTATTTCATAGATGAAATAAAGAGATACGTTAATATTCCATTTATAAACATGCTTGAAGAAACAGTAAAGCATACTTATGACAAATATGGAAAAGATACAGTAGTGGGGCTTATGGCTACAGACGGAACCATCAAATCCAAAATATATGAAAACTATTATGCGAAATTAGGAATAAAAACAGTGACTCCGGTTGAAACTCAGGAAAAAATTATGAAATTTATTTATGATGTAATAAAAAAAGGAAACTATAATGAAGGAACAGACCTTTTGTTTGAATGTGCGGATGAATTAAAGAAATTAGGTGCAACCGCATTTTTGTTAGGTTGCACTGAACTTTCTTCGGCACAATATTTATATAAGTTTGAAGGAAATTATATCAATCCTATGGAAGTATTGGCGGAACAGGCCATAATTTATGCAGGGGGACAGCTTAATATTTAGCGAACGGGATACCTTTGCCATAGGGTTGATCTTTGTGGTTCTATGCGGTAAATAAGGAATTACCCGAATATTTGTCTTGAATTATACGAACGTTTATAATATAATCATAGAAAACATTCGTCGGAGATAATATGAAAAAATATAAAAGAAATCAAAGAATTGGCGCATTGATGAAGATTTTTGCCGAAAAACCAAATTACGTATTTTCGTATAATTATTTTTGTGAAATTTTTAATGCGGCAAAATCAACAATGAGTGAAGATGTGGCAATAGTAAAGGAATTGGTGGCAGAATTAAACTTCGGCAGAATTGAAACCATTTCCGGTGCATCGGGCGGGGCTGTATTTATACCTGTATTGGGAAGCAAAGAAAAAAATGATATACTTGATCAGTTGTGCGCTATGTTTTCACAAAAAAACAGAATATTGCCCGGCGGGTTTATTTATATGACGGATATTTTCAATAATCCGAATATTGTCTATAATATTGCCAAAATTATTTCTTCGGAATTCAGCAATGTGGGAATTGATTACATAGTAACTGTCGAAACAAAGGGTATTCCGGTAGCGGTTATGACAGGTCAAAAGCTAAATGTGCCTGTGTCCGTAATAAGAAGAAACAATAAAATCACCGAAGGGGCAACCGTAAGCATTAATTATGTATCGGGTTCTTCCAACAATATTCAGACTATGTCTTTATCAAGAAGGTCATTGAAAGAAAATGCGAGGGTTTTAATAGTTGATGACTTTATGAAGGGTGGCGGAACCTGCAAGGGCATGGAGGATATGATGAGAGAGTTTAATGCAAATGTTGTGGGTACAGCAGTTGTAATTGAAACCAAAGAACCGGAAAAGAAATTAGTTGACAATTATACTTCATTATTGGTTTTAAATAATATAGATATAAAGGAAGGAATCATTGAAATTATGCCGAATCCTAAATTGTTAAAATAAATTCATACATTTAAGAACAAAATATGAAAATGTTTTTTTGCATTCTTTGGGTAAATATAGTATAATGATAAAAATGGACATAATCTTTTGGGGGAAGGTGGTGACAACATGAAAATATCAGATGTAAGAGTTAGAAAAATTAATTCTGAGGGCAAGATGAAGGCAATCGTTTCCGTAACCTTCGATGATTGTTTCGTAGTACATGATATTAAGATAATAGAAGGTCAGGAAGGTTTGTTTATTGCAATGCCCAGCAGAAAAATGCCTGATGGTGAGTTTAAGGATATAGCTCATCCAATCAATTCTGAAACAAGAAATCTTGTTGCAGAGGCTGTATTTAAGGCATATGAAGAAAAGCGCTCAGAAGAAAGCGAGAACGTGGAAGAAGCCGCCATTCTGTAGCGCCAAAGCTGATTATTATTAATCAACAGTACTTGGGTCTTTCAAAGACCCTTTTATTATGCCCTAACCCCATTTTAAGAGGTATGGGGACACACCTCTACTATCGGGTTAGCCTTTGGAGAGAGGAATGTCCCCTAATATGATTTTCTGAAAAATGGTTGGTAGGTCAAACGCACAGAATTCTCAATTTATGCGACGCAAGGAGCAAATAAATTGATGAATTCCCCTGCGATATGCCCTTATGAACTAATCGAAATTATGTGACGTGAATATTCTTCAGACCCTGTTTATGCCAAATAAGTACAAAAAACTTTTTTGACTTACTATATAATATGATATATAATAATCCAGTATTACAGTTTAAGAGCAATCTGGTAATATGTCAAGATAAAAAAACAAATAAAAACAAAAGAAATG
>ENA-UOOR01000444-UOOR01000444.1-fermentation-metagenome-genome-assembly--contig:-NODE-444-length-59112-cov-56.217417_pt1 | contig 59112 bp, 55 predicted proteins | sample MGYA00245780_ERZ724029 | MGnify/ENA primary metagenome ERZ724029 (study PRJEB28704, sample SAMN03018315) | fermentation metagenome | biome: anthropogenic terrestrial biome; feature: soil; material...
AGGAGGACAACTTACTATATAAATTTTGTGTCTTGACAATGGGGGGCATTATAATCCGGTTCCATAATCCAGATAAAAACGTGAATTGTGGTTCGGAAGAATCATGTCTGCACCAACTCTAGTTGTAATGAGTAGTAGCGTTGCTACTAGCAGCCCCCAGAATATCTTTGACTGTTTCAATCAACTCACCTCCTTGTAATAATTGTCTATTATTAACCGCGGTTAACTCGTGGTTTATTAGACCTAAAAAACCTAATTAATATTTATACTTCGATGCGAGAGTTTTACTAAAGACATATCATGGGTAACAACCACCAAGGTTTTCCCCTTTTCATTCATCTCCATCAGAAGTTTAAAGATTTCTTCTTTATTTTTGTCATCGAGACTTCCTGTGGGCTCATCGGCCAATATCAGTTCACAAGGCTTAATCAGAAGCCTGGCAATGGCAATCCTCTGTTGTTCCCCGCCGGAACACTTGTATACCTTTTGGTTCTCAAATCCCTTGAGTCCTACCTCTTCCAAGGCATTTTTAATTAATGCATCCTCATCGGGAAACTTATGATGTTTTATCGCGATGTGCATATTGTAGTAGACGGTCTCATTATTAATCAGAGCGAAGTTTTGAAACAGGTACCCAATCTTATTTCTCAACATCCTGTTTGCATTCCTAGAAAAGGGCTTGATGTTCTTCTTGCCAAATAACTCAATAACGCCATTATCGCAGGAATCCAGCAGACCAATCATATTGAGCAAGGTAGATTTTCCGCTTCCAGACCTGCCCTGCACTGTCACGAACTCACCCTTTTTTACTTCCATATTAAAATCCTGAAATACTACCTTCTCTTCAAACCTTTTATCTAAGTTTTTTAGGTTGAGGACAACTTCGCTCATATACTATTCCCCCTTTAAGACCGATAGTGTTTTTTTCTTTTCAAAGGAACGGATCATTATTGTTGAAACGATAAAGTCAAGGATAATCCCAAATGCGACATACAGTAACATAGATTTAAAGTTTACCTTAAGCAGACCGATGCCGACTAATAAAGGCACGCTGTACACGAGACTGCTGTTGAGAATTAAAAAGCCATACCGCTGAAAATAAGTCTTTCCAAACAGATAGTTTAACGCTACCTCATCCTTGCTTTCAGAGAAGTAGACAAAGACTGTTTGAAACTGGAAGATAAAAATCATTAGCACATACAGACATAGGGTGATGGCAAAATTCGAAGCCTGCCTATTGTTTATCTGAACTATTGCATTATAGTCATCGTCCATACTTGCTATTATAATATCATTATCCATCTGGTTGTCTACCAAAAAATCGTTGACTTTTTTTTCAGTGTCCCCCTCATTTCGAATCGAAAGATGGGTGCGATTCCACTTCATATCCACGTCCAATTTATTGATAAATAGAATCACGGGGTTATCTTGCCGCAGCATCTCAATATTGGGTAACAACGGATAATAGTTGTAGAAGGTACCTCCATCTTGAATATACACAGTATGTTTATCTGGCCCCAGGTAGTACAAATCGGGAAATACATCATCTTTATATGCTTCGGGGACTAATAAAGTATTATGTTCTAGGGCGTTAAAGTCGATAGGGTTTCCATCCAAATCCCTGACATTATAATCCTTTAAGTAATTGGCGTTTGCGATAGCATACGGATGCTGAACGAACATTAGTTGGTGCATCGCTTCAGGGATGCTTTGCAAGGTGTGCTCATGTATGTAGTTGGCAGAAAAATCGTGATACACCCAGTCTAGTTTCTCAAAGAACTCAAAAGTCGGCTTAAGTTTTGTTGGATTACTTGCAACCCCCCAAGACATGCCATAAATAGCCAGGTTGTTTAGCATATTGTCTTTATTTTTCCTGAAGATAACATATTCCTCTAATACTACGGGAGCCTCAGAAAATAAATTAATAAAGGGGGTAATCATTAAGGTGATTAGGATAACCTTTAACAGTAAGGTAATTACATTGGCAAATCCCACTGCACTGTCTCGCTTCAGATTAATAACCCGGCCAACTCTTGTTAGGACATAATAGCTTACCAGGTTGGCTACAATCCAAATGACGGTGAATAAGCCAAAAGATAAGGCTAAGGGTTTTAGCAACAGGAAATGAATGGGGCGAATATCCCTCACAATGAATACATAAAGGAGCACTTGAGTCGCTAAAAAGAGAAACCAGTTAAACAGAAATCTTTTTGCTATTAATTCAAGGTAGATACTCGTGTTTTTTTCCCCAAATAGTTTTCTTATGGTAATTTCCTTCTTTTCCCCGATTAAATCGCAAATGGTAATGACAATCAGGGCGGAAATGCTCAATATCAAGAGGATATTTATTGCCTCAATATTTAACTCTTCTGGTTCAACTAAGTACAGACCGGTATCAGGTTCAGATTTTAAATAATTGGCGATCTCACTGTTTTTGATATCACTAATTAGTTGATCGCAATCCTCACCAATTAGATAAATTAAGGCATCATTTTCATTGTAACCATCACTTACTATAGACTGAAGCTGCTTGATTATGATTCTTGGCTGGTATTCCTTTTGATAAGAGCTATTTATGAAATCAATGGTATCAGTAGCGCTCTTATCATTGATAAAAGAGGAATAGTAGCTGCCATCATCTAAGGTAAAGTCAATATCTTTTCCATGCATTGATTTAAAGAAATCAAATTCATTGAGCTCGTGCTCTGTATATAGATAGATTATTTCATCGAGGATAAAATCATTTCTTCTGACTGGAAAATAACTAAGGGCATCGTATTTGTTTTCTTTAAGGAAATCGACTAACTTATAAAAAACATTGTTACCCTCATCATCGTAGAGTTTATATTCTATTGCAACATTCTGTCTTCCTGTGGCTTCAGCTAAACTACTCAAAAAGTTATTCATTGAATTATAATGGGCATAGGAAGTGTTTTGATAGAAAAACATGAATACAAACACTGCCACAGCAATAGTCAGTACATTTGCCACTCTTTTCACAAACTTTCCTCCCTTGCAATCATATTGGTGCTAGCTTCGCTGATTGCTTCAAATAAGTACAGCTAAAATGAATCATCTAACAAGTACCTAATTACAGTATTCGATATATTATTTAATTTTCCTTCCCCGGAAACCCAAATAAGTTAGTGTAAAGTTACTGTAGGGAAATATTGAAGGAATTTCTTTCCTCCAAATAGAAGAGGAACCTCACATTCAGCTAGAATGAATACCCCCACAAGGAGGCAGAGGTTCCTCATGGAAATAATTCGTCCTTTAGCGGCAATATTCCTTTCCCTTGCAGAAAAGATTTTTAGTCCAGTTGCTGACGGTTTCAATTTTCAGGAATACCTCATTGACCTAAAGAAGGTGCTAGACGAGCTCGGAGCCGAAGCAGCCAAGACAATCCTCGAAAACCTCGATCAAGAACTGCGGGAAAGCAAGGCCAGGAAACAGGAATGGATAATTGTTAAAAATAACGCTCCCAAGGAAATACTAACCCCTTTTGGTCCCGTCTCATACGAGCGCACATACTACCGGCATAAAGAAAGCGGGACCTACAGTCACCTAGTCGATGAAAAGGCGGGGATTACCCCCCACTCGAGGCTGAGCCTGGGGATGAAGGCAGAGCTCACCGCAGTCTGCAGCGACCTTTCTTACGAAAGGGCAACCGACCAGCTCAGCCTCCACAACCCTGCCTTAAAGGTCAGCAAGCAAACGGCGAGTAACTACGTTAGAGCATTTCAGGCTACGCCTAAGCCCCCACCGAAGGAAAAACGCCACGTTGAGAGGCTGTACGTAGAGGCTGACGAAGATCACGTGAAGTTGGGCAGCCGCCGGGGTCAAGTCCGCCTGGTCTATGTCCATGAAGGTGTTGTTCAGGACCCCCGGCCCCATCTGGTGAACGCCAGGTACTTCACCACCGTTCGAAAGAGCCCGGAAGAATTTTGGACTGAGGTCCTGGACTACTTGGATTCTCACTATGACCTGGATAGCGTAAATGAAATCTTTTTGTCCGGGGATGGGGCCCCTTGGATCCAGGCTAGCAAAGAATACATCCCCAACAGCATATTCCTTCTAGATAAATTCCACCTCTCCAAGTCCATTGTAACAGCCACTGCCCATGCCAAAGAATTAAAGAAGGAAATCTACAAGGGAATAGGGTTACTAGATAAAGAGCACGTTATGCGGCGCCTGGCTGAGGCCTTGGAACTGGCGAAAACAGAACCCCGCCAGAAACGCGTCCTAGCCACGGTCAAGTACATCGGAAACAATTGGGACGGGATAAAAAACGGGGTTATACACTCTCACGTGGGCTGCAGCGCAGAAGGCCATGTAAGCCACATATTGTCTGCCAGGCTCAGCAGCCGCCCCATGGCCTGGAGCCTGCTGGGCGCCGAAAGGATGGCTTTAATACGGGCGACAAGGGCCAATGGTGAATCAATTCAAGAGCACATCCAGGCCGCAAGCTCGCAGGCTCCGGTGATCATCGAACTAAAGACCCGCATAAAGAAAGAACTTAAACATCTTAAAAAGGGCTTACGTTTCGGTAAAGAGTACTTAAATAACGCCCCGGTTTACAGCGGCGGCCACAATTTAACCCGTGCTGCCCTGAAAGGATTATTACCGCCATCTAGAGTCTGGGGGGTTCCTGTTTAAAAACCTACAGTAACTTGACACGACCGTTTCTTTTGGAAAAGATGGTACTTATACAGGTGATGGATGGTTATCCACTGGAAAATATGAGGTAATTGATGGAAAAGTTGAGCTTGTTGGCTTTTTAGATGGGGGAAAAACTCTCTTAATTCAAAAGGAAGGCTCGAAAACAGTATTGGTCACTGCTAACGGCTCTCATACCTATTATCGAGATATAGGTGTCGCAGAGGAAAAGATTCGCCAACGGGAAGAGGCGGCTGCTGAAGCTGCCCGCAAGGCAGAAGAAGCTGCAGAAAAACTAAAGAAGATTATTGTCGGGTTTTGGGTCAGTGACGGTTTTTCACCAATTAGTTTTACAGATACTAGAGAATACATTTACTATGATCTTGATAGTATCGAACTTCAAATTGGGTCGTATGAGGTTATTAACAGTGGTACGGTCTGCATTAATAACGTAAGCGTCAAATACTCCCTACCTAGACACCATCTCCTTCCTCATGGGACAATTTCTTAAAGAAATTGCCTGAGGGAGGAGTTTTCAATGAGCAAGCAACAACTACGTCAGATCTGGTCAGCCAGAGTAGCAGAATTCAAGGCCAGCGGTCAGAGTGTACCTGCCTGGTGCGCAGAGCAAGACCTTAAACCCCACCAGCTCAGATACTGGCTGAGAAAAGATCGGGAGTCCAGTAAACCGACTGAATGGATCCCCCTAAACCTAGGGAATAATTCCGAAACGGCTGTGACCCTGCGTGTTGGCCAGGTTGCTATTGAAGTACGTCCCGGCTTTGACCCGAATCTTTTGCTCTCAGTGGTCAAGACCCTTACTGCTCTGTGCTAGCCGTCTATAGCCAGGTCTACCTGGCGGCAGGCTGCACCGATCTACGTAAGTCAATTGACGGATTAGCCGTGCTGGTCAAGGAGCGGTTCCAACTGGATCCCTTCTCTAATTGCCTCTTTGTTTTCTGTAACCGCAATCGAGATAAGTTGAAGATCCTGCATTGGGAGCACAATGGCTTTTGGCTTTACTACCGAAGACTGGAACGGGGAAAATTCGAGTGGCCAGCCCATGCTGAGGCCATGACTGCCATCAGTAGAAGAGAGCTAAGATGGCTGCTAGATGGTCTGCAAATAAAGCAAATACATGCCCATCGTGAGGTCACGGCACGCACTGTGCTGTGACTATATTTTTTGCCTGAGAACCCTAGAAAATAAAGGGTTTCCGGCACTTTTGTCGAATAATATAAGTATGGAAAACGCAGTGAAATTCGCCGCCGAACTACATGAAAAATGTGCTCTGCAGGAACAGACAATTACCACACAAAAGCAGAAGATTGCAGAGCTCACGGCCAAGGTAATCTGGTTCGAGGAACAATTTCGCCTGAGCCAGCATAGAAGTTTCGGGCGCTCCAGCGAACAACAGGCGGGCTCCCAACAGCTAAGTATTTTCAATGAAGCTGAAGTGGAAGCTAAGACTAAGGCCGAACCAACAATTGAAGAAATTACCTATCGTCGCCGCAAGAAGCAGGGTAAGCGTGAGGAGAAGCTTGAGAACCTGCCAGTGGAAACGATTGAATACCGCCTGTCCGATGAGGAACGGGTCTGTTCCTGCTGCGGCGGAGAATTACATGAGATGAGCACCGAGGTAAGACAAGAACTGAAGATTATTCCCGCCGAGGTCAGCGTGGTTAAGCATGTGCGTCACGTATATGCCTGCCGCCGGTGTGAGCGTGAAAATGTTAAAACCCCTATCGTTACAGCTCCCATGCCAAAACCGGTGTTACCTCAACCAAACGGTTGGGTGCGGGTCCTGCCACCGGGAAAGTCGGAAAAGTTAATCTATACCGAAGTCAGTAAGTGTTTGCAGGAGATTGATAATATTCAACCCTTAAAACTCGGGACCCCTGTTGAGCTTTCCTTTGAATTGAAGAATAAAGAGAAAGCAGCAATTTTTGAAAATGACCCCAGGGTACAAGTTTCTGCCGAAACCGTCATTATAAATGCAGACAACTATAAGGATGCTTACGTTATCTTCTGGGATTGTTACGTAAAAATCATGATGTGCCTAATTGACTAAATCAGGTATCTTCAATTTTGTTACGGAGAGTTTTACTTTTGGTCTGACGGTAATTTAAATCGGGTATCATCTGATTGGTCAAATGCGGGGATAGTGATTGCTGACAATAATATAACTGATTTCAATTATATCACTACTATTTAATGTAGCTGATGGATGGGTTTACTACTCTCACTACTACGGTAAAGGAATATTCCGAGTCCGCACTGATGGAACTAATCTCCAAAAAATTACTAACGTTGAGGATGTGGTTCTAATATCGATTGTTGAGGACTGGATATTCTGTGCGACGCTTTATAGCGACGAATTATATCGTATGCGTTTAGATGGAAGTGATTTGGACATTGTCGGCGAGCATACTCAAAGCAAGCCCTTCCCGGGAAGAGGATCCCAAACTGCCTCTAAACTTTGCCCAGGGGGATTTTGAAAAAATTGACGCCGAGTTATTTACACTGCATATGGAGGACCTGAAAAACCAGGGCAGTATGAGCGATTTTAAACTGCTTCGAGTCATCTTCGAACAAGAGGAACAATGGGGCTTCTTTGTCTGTATAGACTATTCTGTGCAAAGCTCTGACGAATCCTGGCAGTAAGACAGTCAATGTCTGCGGTTTTTTCTTGCCCTCCCTGTCGGCAGCATGTCATAATGATTTGTGGTTGGTTTGTCCAGTCCAGCCGCCAATCTTACATAAAGGAGATTCACGGAAATATTAAAAGGGAAAACCTCGTCGCCTAGCCAGCACAGGTTTTCCCTTTCCCCAAACACGCCCTAAGGCGTATCCGTGACACTATGATACATGAAATGGGATACCTGTGTAAAGGACTATTTGAAAATGGTTGAAAATGGCTGCCCCGAGGAGTTTCGGCCTACCTGGTGTAAACATTGTCAATCCAAGGCCAAATTCCATAAGCACGGCAGCTTTACCCGCAGTGTGCTTACCATGGAAGAACTGTTAGAGATTAAAATCTTCCGGTTCAAATGCACTGCCTGCGACAAGACCTGCAGCGTCCTGCCATCTTTCTTAAGACACAACCATACTGCAGCCTTGGATGTCCAAGAACATGTTGTGCAAAGCCACAGCAAGGGGGTTGCCCTAAGAATAATTTCCGAGCAACTGTCTCCGCAACTGGCTTTTTCCGAGAAGACCCTCTGGCGCTGGAAGAATTATTGGCAGAAGTTGCTGAATAAGCTTAAACCAGACTTCTGGCCGACAGTGCTGGCCCGCTTCCCGCATCTTCTGCTTCCGCGGGGAAGTGAAGCTCCCAGTAGCTTGTGGGGGTGGGTATTCTGGGTGTGGGGTCAGACCCGGCTGCAATTGACGGATAAGCCTGCAGGCTGCTTCCAATGGCTTACTTTCCTCTCTCTGCCAGTGGCGGTGACGGCGGGGGCCTAACTTCCCACAAGACCTGTCCATGATCTTTTGCCTCCCCCTGTTGGAAAATGGGTTTACAGGGGTGTGTGCCCCGAGTTTTCCCAAAAAGGATGTGGATTAGGATGAAAAGTATACTAAGCGACCAGGTGGCATCCTTTCGCTACGGGCTAATTGCACCCATTGTCTGCCGCCAGACTCCCCTCATGCCAGGGGAGTTAAAGGCCTACCTGGATGAGACTGCGAGCCAAATTTACGAGATACCAGGCAGCGCTCGAAACAAAGTTAGCACACGAACGATGGAGCGGTATTTGTCACTATACAGGAAAGGCGGATATGATGCCCTGAAACCTCAGGCCAAATCTTCCAAAGGCCGCACCACGATTCCAGCCCCAGTGCTGCAACAGGCAATTGAATTGCGCAGGGAACGACCTGAACGCAGTGTGGAACAGATCATCTTTATGCTGGAGGAGAACGGCATTGCTGAGAAGGACAGCCTGGCTAACAGCACCTTAGCCCGACAACTGCGTCTGGCAGGGGCTTCCCGCAACGAAATGCTGGTGAAAACCGAGGGCTACCGCCGTTTCGAAGCGGAAGATGCCCATGTAATCTGGCAATCCGACTTCCAACATACCTTATATCTTCCTGATCCCCAAGACCCCAAACGCAAGAAGAAGGCAATGTTATTTGCCATACTGGACGATTATTCCCGTTATGTGGTACAGGCTCAGTTCTATTGGGATGAAAAGCTGCCTCGCTTAGAAGACAGCCTGAAGAAAGCCATCCTTCGCTGGGGAATACCTGAGCAATTTTACTGTGACAATGGCGCCGTCTTTTCCTCATCCCATTTAGCGAGGATCTGCGGCAAACTGGGCATTCGCTTAAGCCACAGCCGCGCGTACCGTCCAGCTGGGCGCGGTTATGGAAAAGGTAGCCGTTATGCAAAGTTGATGCGACAAGTCCACATGGTTGTTCGTTTTACTATTGAATTACTTTGCATAATGTTCCAATCTATTTTTAGGCGATCTATGCCAAAAAATCGATTGGAGGTTATAAAATGAAGGCTAATCCTTTGACGGCTACAGAACTCATCAAAGCGACAAAGGAGGAATTGCTCCGAACAGGTTACACCTCTTTCATGCTAATTGACAGGGTCTGGATGAACCTGGAGAAATATATAAATAGTAAAGGTATCCACTATTTTTCTCCAGAAGTAGGACTATCTTTTTTGGAGGAACGGTACCATTTTTCAGCAGATCCGAAATCACACTCAAACACCGACCGTTTGCGCGCCATTCAATTACTTGAGGATTTTCAAGCACATGAAAGAATTATGGTCGGAGCAGGCAATGAAAGGTGGCACACCAGTAACATCAACCAGATTTTACGGAATGAAAAATATATCGGTGATGCCCTCTTGCAGAAAACATATACTACTGACTTTCTCACCAAGACACGAGTAAAGAACCATGGCATTGTCCCTCAGTATTATGTGGAAAACAGCCATGAGGCCATCATCCCGCGTGAAATTTTCATGCAGGTACAGGAGGAACTCATACGTCGCCGCATCGTCCACACCATCCCGAATGGGAAAAACAGAACCTTCAGCAGTACGCACAGCTTTTCAAATATGATTATCTGTGGAGGCTGCGGCGAGTTTTTTCGTAGAATTCATTGGAACAACCGAGGGAAAAAGTCGATCGTTTGGCGCTGCATCAGTAGGTTGGAAAACACAGGTCAGTTCTGCGATGCCCGCACGGTATTGGAGAGCACCATTGAGCAGGTACTGGTTACCGCTATCAATCAGATGCTCTGCGACAAAGACTCCTTCCTCTCCATCCTTAGGGACAACATCGAAACCATCATAAGCCATGGAAACGACACCACCCTGGCTGACATCGACAAGCGGTTTGAGGAGCTTCAAACGGAGCTTGTGAAGCTAGCCAATTCCAAGGCTGAATATGATAAAGCGGGCGATGAAATTTACCGCCTGCGTGATGAAAAACAGAAAGTACAGCTCGAAATAATTGGGCACGATGAATTGAAAAATCGCATAGCTGACATGAGCGTATTCCTACGTGAACAGCCCACCGCCATTACCCAATATGATGAGATGCTTGTCCGGCGGCTAATTGGAAAAGTCACTGTCTACGAGGACAAATTTACCGTGGAATTCAAGTCCGGCAGTGTGACGGTGGATGTAAATGAATAAACCAAAAAATGAACGAGGCAATCTACGTGAATTTGAACGTAGAGTGCCTTATTTTTTCAATGAATCCATTGTATTATGAGTGCTTGTTTGTCTAAGCCGCACCTTAATTCCCAAGAGCTGGTATCTATAATAAGCACCATTCATCGTGACCATTTCGACTTAATAATGCGCACCACCCGAAAGATGCACTAATCCTCAAGTTCTGGCTGGGTTTTATACAATATTTCGGATACCTCCACTGTTTTAACATCTACGCAATTAAACAAGTTCTCATCAAAAATAGCAAGATTGTAACCACCTGGTCTGAGTGTGCTGGCATATTCAACACCATCATAGTTCTCACTCTTTATAAAACCAGCTATATACTGTGTTGGCAGATATTCTAACAGACTATCGCTGCGCCGTAGAGGTTTAGCAAGTTCAGCGGCAATTTCTTGAAAGACTCTTCGGTTTGCTGCAAATTGCTCAAACTCGCCAGCATACAGGAAAGGACTTATTTTTGACACGCCTGATAAATTAACTACTGTTATTTCATGAGTGTTTTGAAATTCACCGATGGTAATGTAATCAAATGCACTTGCACGAACCTCATTAACAATCGTTTTAACATCTGAAGAAAGGTATAGAACGCCTATACCCTCTGGATTGGCACGTCCGCCGCTACGCCTATCTTGTGGAGGAACCCCCATTTTATCTTTTGAAAAGCCACTTTTGTCAACGGAAATTCTTGCTCGATAAAATCGAGAACCAACAGGATATGTCTTGGCAACAACTGACAAAACCGAAGCAAATGCGTCAGAATTAAACATGCTATTGTGATAGCGATTAATATGCTTTATAGAGTCTGAAAATTCGGCCCAAGTATATCCGCGTACGACACCAAACTCTTGAAGAAAATCATTGTCTGTAAGTTGAGAAATAATAACATTCCTAGTGAAAATGTCTGACCCGTAAGGGTAAGCTGTTTCACATAATTTTTTTGTCAATGCTAAAATCAATTCAACTCCCGCATTAAAAATATCCCAGTCGTCACGCAATGCAATCTTTAATGGTTTAGCACCTGCATGATCTGATACGGAGTAGGATTGTAACAGGCTTATCATCATCCCAGAAATCGAATTTGGCACGTTATCAATATTATAGACCGCTACAACTTTTGATGAACAAAAATCGCAGTTTCCTATTTGTCCTTGCATTTCTATAATTCCCCTTATATGGGAATCACGAAAGCAATCAATGCAACAATTCATTGCGGTATGCCTCCGTCGAGGTATCTTCCCATGAGCTCCAGATGATGCATGATAGAAAGTTTTTTAACAGTTGGTAAGCCGGGGTAATAACCAGTCTCATAATGATTTATGAACGTTGATAACGCAGCTGTTCTCTGCCCTTGGTGCCCATTATTAAACCAATCAACCAGCTTTGTCACGGCCTCATAATATTTCCCGGCTACATCTTTTGTGCCGATATTTGAATCAGAAACAAAGTGATGTATCCGCAGTGCATTATCTTCCGCAAAGTAGACAATATGAATGGCGACTGCCGTAGGTGCAAATCCGCCTTCATCAAACATACTGCCGACAATGGAGTAATCTCCGAAACCGAAATAGCCTTCTTCTGAAAAGTATAAATGATCTTCGGAGAAAGGCTCGTCGTCCGTTATTGCATAATCAGCATTTTTCGCTTGTTTTGTAAACCAATCCTTAAACATTACTTTGTTTTGCTTAACTGCACGCCTAATTTGACGTTCCTCCGACGAAAACAGCGTGTATTGCGGGGGAGTATCACTAAACTCATCTATGTATACAGAGAGAGAATCCCGGTTATCAAACAAGGTAAGAATCTTATCCTTGCCTATCCCTTTTTCGCCGAGGTCATTTATGTGATTTGCAGCACTCGCGCTTATAATAATAGAAGGAATTACCCCGTCTGCTAATAAGTATGAATCCAAAAGTTCCTGTGTGGCAGGTAAATTTATTAAGTCCCCAACCTTTGGGTTTACAATAATCGCTATTTTTTGATTTGCCTTAGAAAATGCTTGAAGTGTAATATCAAACGTCGAAATCATCTTATATGGTATGACAAACTTTTCATCTTTTTTAACAAGCTTGACGGGCTCAATTACAGGGATTACAGAATTGCTGAGCAATCCGTCATTAGCCAATTCTTTTAGTGCAAGCAGCTCGTACTGTCTACCACGAAAATACGGAAAATACATATCTGTTACCCCCTATAAATTGATTGCAGTAACTGCTCTATATCCGGCAATTTGCGAGATAGCCCTGAAAAATAGACAACAGATTTTAACTCGCTTTGTATTCTCTCAAAAATGGTTCTGGTGATTTTGTTCCGCTTTTTGAGTTCTTTCTCTGCTAAACTCTGTGCTGTGAGAATCGGTATCTGTTGAAACTGTTCGAGACACGCACGAAAGTAGAATACTGGTGCAACCTGCGGTAGCCCACCACAATGTTTTATTAAAACATTCTCGTATTCCTGCTTGCGCAAAAGCTTAAAAATACAGCTATGGTCAAGATGCTCGTCAAACCGCTTAGGCTCTCGGCGACTGCTACGATTGAAATAGGTGTCGCTGTCATTCATAAGATATATACCAACAGCATCACCCATGTCACCAAGACGGTCAAGCAAGCGCGATACTTTGTTATATTCATGAAGTGTTGATAAAACAGATACTTTGCTAAAAGCTTTAAAGTAGTCACTTAATTGGTCATTAAGTCTGTCAAAATTATCAAGATCAGATTTTATCTCGTAAACTCTCCCTTCGCCATTGATCATGACAAAATCGGCGATATGCTCCCCAATCCGCACCTGCGACAATGCTGTCGTAGTATTTACGTTATGAATACCCACGAGAAGCTTATTAAGTAGGGTATTCATGTAATAGTATTCGTTACGCTTTTCTTCTCCAAGATAGGTATAAATCTCACTAAAAAGCTCACCATGAGTTTTGCTTTCAGGGTCGTCAATATAACGTTGAACGACATAATCAAATACTTCGTTTTTATTGCCTTGTAGCAAGTCTTTGACAACATTGCGCGTAAACACTCTATTGATTGCTCTGCTATCAAGCATAGGTTGACCTCCTTCCTTCGATTTCCGTTGTTCTACTACAAAATGTCCTTAAGTAGCAAGAAGTACGCTCACTATTATTTTCCGTATCGAACAATTCTGGCGGCTACTGTTCTGCCATCAATGGGTTTTGGGGTGTCTTTAGGGATAAGCCATGCTCTTCCTAATTTAGTTGCACCCTTAACCCGTCCCTTTGTACATAGGGATTGGACACGGCGTTCTGATATCTCCCAAAGTTGTGCAGCTTGCTGCGGTGTTATCCAATCGAGCTCCATGACCAATACCTCCCATATTATTCTCAGTATACTACGGTCGAGCGTATATTGTCAATAGCTGTCAAGGCTCTCAGGCTACACATAACGTTTGTCTTTGCAACAGGGAGCATTATACTTTGACCTGTTCCCACGCACACGCCAAAACTCAAAAAACATCTAAATCGACCACTCGTCAAGCACTGACATCTAAATCGCTCTGTCACGTTCAAAATCAACCGCTTGGACTTGTTCCCGCGAAGCGGTATTTCAGCGATTTTGCACATCGGATTTTTACTCCAAAACCTCGAAAAGCCTTTATTTACTGGACTTTTTACACACTCACCCTTTTACCCTTGACATCAATGTCACGCACTCAACATGACTGGTTTGCGGGAACATGTCCACGGGCTGGACTTCCCGGGCCAGATACCCCCGCTCCGCCAACAGCTTCAGGTCCCGGGCCAGGGTGGCCGGGTTGCAGCTGACATAGACAATCCTCGAGGGTTTTGCTTGCGCCACTGCCTCCAGAAGGGAGGGTTCGCAGCCCTTTCGCGGGGGATCAAGAACGATGACCTCTGCCTTGAGCCCCTTTTGCACCATTTGGGGCAGCAGGTCCTCTGCTCTGCCGCCGTGAAACTCTGCATTGTCTATGCCATTCATTCTTGCGTTATCCCGGGCATCCTCAATGGCGCTGAGATTGCTTTCAATGCCGATTATCCTTGTTGCCTGGTCAGCCAAAAACAGGCCAATGCTGCCGGTGCCGCAGTAGATATCCAGCACAGTTTCTTTTCCCTGCAGCTGGGCATATTCCTTTACCTTTTGAAATATCTTTTCCGCTCCCACAGGATTGACCTGCCAAAAGGAACGGGAGGAAATCTTGAAGGTCAACTCCCCGATTTCATCAGTGATGTAACCTGGACCCCAGATTATCTCTTCCCTGTCCCCGAGAATAACGTTGGTGGGACGGGGATTTTCATTTAGCACCAAGCTGTGCAAGTCCGGCATCGTTTCTCTCAGTTTGTTGAGAAACGGCTCCCGGTTTGGGAAGTCCAAGGCGCTCACTACCAGGGCGGCAAGAGCCTGCCCGGTTGCCTGGGAATGACGGATGAGGATATGCCTTAGACTGCCCTTTTGCTCCCGTTCAACCCAGGGTGTTACCCCTGTTTCCCGGGCAATATTCGCTATCTGTCTGGCTGTTTGGTTGTTAACATCCTCCTGGATGACACATTCCATCACTGGGACAAGGTCATGGCTGCGGGATTTGTACAGGCCTGCAGTCAGCTGCCCCCGGTGCATAGCCACAGGCGCCTGAAGCTTGTTGCGGTAGCTCCAGGCCTGGGTAGGCAGGATATCCTTGACAATATCCGGGGAGATGCCCCCAATTCGCTTAAGAGTAGTCTTGACCGTTTCTGTCTTAATTGCCAGCTGTAAGTCATAATCCAGATGCTGCAGGTTGCAGCCGCCGCACTCTTGGAACCAGCGGCACTTTGGCTCCACCCGCCGGCCAGGCTGGAGTATCTCTTTGATTACCGCCCGGGCGTAGTCCTTTTTGGCGCTGACCACTTGCCCCCTGACCAGGTCTCCGGGGGCAGCGAAGGGCACAAACACAGAATAACCATGATGCTTGGCTACCCCTTCTCCCTGATGGCTGATATTTTCAATCGTCAGTTCCAAATGTTGACCAGGCTGGACAAGCATTTGCTGGCCCTCCTTATTCTCAGATAGGCAATTACATCTTTCCAATAGTTAGAATATCACACATTGCCCAGGGTCCTGACATCCGCTTTCAATTCCATATTGAATGCTTACCAAACCGCTTTTAGACAAGTATTAATCAGGGATTCAGTCATAACATCAATTCTTGATTCGCATCGCCCTTGACATCTAGATTGTGATGGAAAATCAGTTTCGCAAACTTTTCTGCTCTGTCAGGGATAGCCGTAAAAGTGTCGTCTGTAATATATATTTCTTTGACTATTTCCCTTAGCATGACCTTCAGCAATACAAATTCCATGAACACATTTCTGATGTCTCTAACCGGTATCTTGAACCCGATAGCGCGGCAGCAGAGCAATAAATACGCTTATTTGGGCAACCTCTACTGGAAGAAACATTAATTATTCCAATTGGCCTAGGAATTCATGCTTTTTTATTTCTGATATTCGATGAAGACGAGCTGTTCCTCTGCTTTGTATGCGAAATTCATGGTGCTGTTACCCTTGAAAGCGAGAAATTGTATATGTTCGCTTTCGGTATCCGGCTCAGCGTCAAACCTAAAGCCGGCTGCTGTCAATTCGCCAAAATAGCTTTTAACTACATCATCATTGTCCACGATAATCTCAAGCCGCACTGTGTCGTCCTCGTACTGAATTTGGCTGATGTAACCCATAAGTTGGGGAACCCCTGGCAGTTCTTCCCCTGGCCAGGTTTCACCTTCGCCAGCAGGGGGAGAGGGCTTATCGTTCCCAGCATTATCGATTACGAGCAGGATAATTGACACGGCTACCTTGCCAGCATACTTAGGGTTTTTGTCCATAATGCCTTCGCTGAGCATGATGGTATAATAAACACCGTCCACCTTGGCAGTAATCATGCGGCCAGACTCAACTTCAGATGTCTGTAGATCCTCCGCAGTGAGCAGCAATCCCTCATAGAAATCAACCAGGGTGTCGATATTATTGCCACTCACATAATCAACTTCGAGACCGTTGTTGGCAGGGTTCTCCCTGACATCGAGAATTTCAGCATCCGCCGCCAGGGGCAGCATCTCCTTGGGATAGCTGTCTGGCAGAGATAATTCGCCACCCTCATTAGAATCTGGCGATTTACTGTCATTGCCGCCTTCTTCTTTATATTTAGGATCTTCACCCGTTTTACCGCTTATCCCACACCCGGCAATTGATAAAATTAGGACAAAAATAAAAGCACAAGTAAAAAACTTTTTCATATTATCTCTCCTCCTCGTGATGATAATAAAATGCTGGAAGGCCCTTTTAGGCCTCCATTCATTATAGATGCATAACACTCTGCTTTCTTTTCAAATTTTACCTTTATTTTTATAGAAAACTATTTACAATACCCACATAGATAAAAGCACCCGGTAATTGCTCCGAATGCTTTTGTCATTGCCATTTTTATTTTCCTGACTCTCTTGCATACTCAATCTAAGCTAATGACTTCCTGTATACTAAAGGTGAAATACCTTCTTTTTGTTTAAATGCACTTGAAAAATGGGCACTGTTTACAAAACCGCACTGCCTTGCTATTTCTTCAATTGAAATATCTGCAGTCTCCAGCATTGATTTCGCCTTCATGTGCCTAATATCCATAATGTATTGGTAAGGTGTTTTGCCCACGTGCTGCAAAAATATCTTATGCAGGTGGGAGGAGCTGGTGTAGATAGCTTCACTAATGGCCTTAACTGTTATGTTGCTGCTATAATATGTTTCGATATATTTAATGGCCTTCTGCACAATCTCTTGCGGACCACCCGCTTTACCCGGAACATTAATAAATTCTTGGTTAGCATCCCTCAGTAATTGTATTGCCAGGCGATTTTCAAGGCTCTCTAACATCAATGGATTGGTTCCCCGGTAATTTACGACCTCATAAATTAATGCCTCGGCTGCTTCAAGGAGTTGATAACTATATCTATTATCGGGTTTTTTAAATAAGAGCGGTCCTTTCCCACCACATTGCAAAAATATATTATCTAAGAATTCTTTGTTGACGCAGATCGTCACATACTTGACAGGAGAAGAATCCTTAAATGGATGGACCAAGATATTGTCGCCAGGGGCCATACAAATGAGGCTTCCTTTTTTAAACTGGTATGAGATGAGTCCTATTGTCGCTGCAGGAGGGGTCGTATAACAAATAACAAAATGATACTCTTCCACAATCATCTTTTTTTCTATCACAAATTTTTCAGGGACAAAGATTGCAATATTCGTTGAAATAATCGATTTAGTGTTATTGTGGATGTCAACCGGGATCTTTTCTATGAAGTAATCGAAGTTTTTTAGCATCTATCGCCTTTCCTTTGTATATATTTAGATTTGAGGACCAAGACTGAGGTTACGTCCTATGCCAGTGCCTTGAGCCTCGATAAGCCTAAGAGGTTCCCACCCTGATGGCTGTCAGTTCCGGGCATTGACCGGGCTGGGCCGCTCTCCTAATATTACATTTAGCTAACAACAAGAATCCAAGAAGGATTTCGGTTTGTTTTCCAGAAGAAACCATAATTCCAGGAGCATTTTCAAAATACTCCTCCACTAGCCGGAATACCGGCTTTTTATGATTCCGGAATTTGTTGTTGCTTTCCGCCTTTAACATAATTTACTCACGAGATTGCCAGCTAATTATGATACAATAATAACCAGAAAGCAATACTGTCTGCTTGGAAAGTCGCCTAGACATTGTTTTGGAGGTGATTCAATGCCAGAACCCAAGGTAAAAAAGAGCCTTAACAAGAGGCAGATTCAGGCCCTTGGCGGCGGCATTGTAGTGGTTCTGGTGTTGGTGCTGCTGGTGTTCAGCTATCCGTGGCTGCAATTAAAGCTGGCGGAACAGCTGATTGAAGCCGGGAAATACGCTCAGGCTGAGCCGATTCTCAGCAGTCTCATGGCCAGCAAGCCACAATGGACAGAAGCCGGGTATAAATTGGTTGCCTGTCAGCTGTCCCAGGGCAAAGGACGGGAAGCGGCACAGACAGTGCTCTCACTGACCGATACCCAGGAAATCGACGATCTGGAGCTGGCCATTGTCTTTATGGATGTGGCAAAACACCTGTTGAATACAGGCGCTGGCGAAGCCGCCCTGGAACTTGCGAAACGGGTAGGGGCCCAAAGTGAGGGTGAAATGCTGGAAACAGCAATAAAGGAAGTGGGCTTTTTAATCGCCAACTATTCTGACCTGCCCCTGGCCCTGGATGCAGTCAATCTTGCCCTTTCCCAGGGTGGGAATAACTGGTTGACCAATCAAAAGGCCTTTAACCTGTTGCTGACTAAGGCGCTGGAATCCTCGCCCCTATTGGGAGAACCCGCTCTCGACCGAGCATTGCAACTTTATCCAAACAATATCATTGCTGTCACCCGCAAAGCAAGTATAATCGGTGACAAGAACGGCCCCAAAGAGGCCCTGGAATTCCTGATACAGAAAGAAATCGACTTAGAAGACAGCATTATTCCAGAGTACTTGGCTGTCAAGCGCACTTTGCTCATACGCCTGGCCGGGGCAGATCCCAAAGCCGATCTGAACCAATTCACCAAGGGCATGCCGCAGGATATGATTGTAGAGATTGCAAAGCAAGGCGTCAACCATGCCTGGCTGCACATGAAGTCAGGCCGTCAGTACTATCATTTGGCCCCGGATGAACCTCAGGTCGCTTACCAATTTGGACGCAATTTGATCCAAATGCATTTGTGGGAAACAGCCCGGGACATTTTCCGGCATTTAGAAGAAATTGATCCAAAATTTATGAACTTCCAAGCTGTCTATGCCGCTCTTGATTCTAAGACCAAGACGGACACTACGAAATTTGCCTCCGGAGAAATCTTGGATGCCATCCAAATCTCCCCTGATGGCAAGTGGCTGGCTTGGAGAAAATGGCTGGAGCATCCCTGGGAACAAGTCATGGTTTCCGACCTGATTCTTACCAACCTGTCAGCTTCGGGGAGTAATCCCCAGTCCCTGGGGGATGCAATCTTGTTTAAATGGTCGCCGGACAGCAATTACCTTGCTCTCCAATCCATGACCTCTACCGGGCTAGGGCGCCTGCATATCATCACTGTGCAAGATGGTTCCAGATACACTTTGCCGCCAGAATATGATATCATCGATTTCAACTGGGCGAATAATGATCTCATGATCCAGGCCCAACGGGAGCATCAGATATTATTGCTCCACCTTGCGCCTCCCAAGTTGAAGATTGAAAATGAACTTGCGTGGCAATTGAACAGCAATGTCAACCAAGACTTTTCCTGGCTTACTATCAAAGGCAACACTTTGATAGTCTACAGAAATCAGCAAAAGTATAGAACCTTTGATTTTAAAAACAACCTGGTGTCATTTACCGGCTGGTCTCCCAACGGCAACCTGGTTGTCATAGAAGACACAATGGGCAAAAGCTGGATTTATAATCACCAGAAGGGCAATATTGCCCCCATAGAAATCCAGGGCCAGTTTGCAGCCTGGGGCGGGGACCAGGACATTTTCTGGTTCCTGCCCCTGTGGGATCAACTCCATGTATTAGTAGGGCTTAACAGCAAGGGCAGTATTCAGAAATATTACCCCTACAGTCTTGATAATCTATATTACGATATTTCTATAGCCGCTGATGGTGAAACTCTAGCTCTTATGGAGGACCACAAGATTCTAATTATGCAGAAATAGCAATTCGCAGAGGAGGAATGTCTGTTGAAAAACGGAATTTGCCCACGGTGCCATTCGACTCAAGTGTATTCCAGCTCAAAACTGCGCGCCGAGACCGGCAATGCTAGCTCAATCCCCTTAAGTTTTTTTCGCAGCATCCCCTTAGACAACTACGTCTGCACAAACTGTGGCTATGTGGAAAGCTATGTGTCTGAGCCGGAAATGCTGGACAGAATAGAGGATATTTGGCCTCAAGTTGAATCCACCAACAGTAAGCACTGTGAACATGCGCAAAAAAACGAGGCATGAACCAAAAACAGGACAAGGAATACTCCTTATCCTGTTTTTTTTTGTACTTTATTTTAACATTGCATATCCGGCAGCAAAGGCCTGCTGATTAATGGCCAGTGCCTTTTCCGGAACAAAATCTGCCAATAGCGCATTCCAGTCAACAGCCTCCAGTTTAAGGACTTTGACCAGGGCTCCTAGGAGGCAGATATTTTGCACGCGGACATTGCCCAGTTCCACAGCCTTGGCTCTGGCCGGGACAATAGTGAAGTTCTCTACAGCATCAGCCAGCGCCTCCAGGGCATTGCTGGGGTATTCGGCCTTGCCGGTGAGCACCGGCATGGAGTAGATCTCATGTTCGTCGGTGACCATGCTGCCCCCCTTCTTTAAGAAGGGCAGCACCCGCAGGGCCTCCACTTTCTCAAAGGATACAATCACATCGGCCTCTTCCTCGCCAATGCTGGGGGAATAGACCTTGTCGCCATACCTAATCTGTGTTGTCACTGTGCCGCCCCGCTGGCTCATGCCGTGAATCTCGCTCATCTTGAAATCATAACCCATCTGGGCCAAACCGGCAGTCAAGACCTTGGACATTAAGATAGTGCCCTGTCCGCCTACGCCAACCAGCAGAATATTAGTTGTCATCCTATTCACCCACCCTTGAGATTGCATCGAATTTGCACATCTGCATACAAAGTCCGCACGCCGTGCAGGAAGCGGGATCGGCGACCAATGCCTTGTTGTCCTTAAACGCCATGGCAGGACAAGCTATCAGGGTGCAAGCCTTGCAGCCTACACATTTGCCGGGATCCACCTGGCAATGTTTGCCCGCATTTGCCCGAGCCACTTCTTTGATGAGGGCGCAGGGACGCTTGGTCACAATGACAAAGGGACCCTTTACGGCGATAGCGGCATTAAACGCTTCCTGCACCGCCTTTAAGTCCAAGGGGTCTACAACCCGCAAGCGCTCATCGGGAACTCCCAGAGCCCGGATTATTGCTACCAAATCAATGGCAGACACTTCATTGCCCTGGACGTCCTTGCTGCTACCGGCGTTAACTTGATGCCCCGTCATAGCGGTAATGGAATTGTCTAGGACACAGGCAATGACGTTGGCGTCAGCGTGGATTACATCGATTAAACTGGTCAGTCCGCTGTGGAAGAATGTCGAGTCTCCTACCATGCCCAGGACTTTCCGGGGATCGCCCTGCATCTCCAGGGCTTTGGCCAGGCCAATGGTGCCTGAGATTCCAGCCCCCATACAGGTGGAGATATCGAAACCGCCAAAGGGCTCACCTACGCCCAGGGAATAGCAGCCGATGTCGCCCATGGCCACAATCTGCTTCTTGTTCTTTTGAAGCGAGAAGAAGAACCCGCGGTGAGGGCAGCCGGCGCAGAGAACTGGCGGCCGCGGCGGCGCCTGCAGATCGACACTGTAACCGCCCTGTTCCGTGGGGCCAACAAGGGCAGTCCGCACGATTTGGGCATTAAGTTCTCCCAGGATTGGCACCTTCGCCTTGCCAATGCAGGCAAAGCCCAGAGATCTGACGGTGTTCTCGATAAAAGGTTCCCCTTCTTCAATGACATAAATCTTATCGACGGCAGAGCAAAATTCGGTTATCAATGCTCTGGGCATTGGATTAGTCAAAGCCAGCTTTAAAATTGAGGCCGAGTCGCCAAAGACTTCTTTTGCATACTGGTAAGAAATGCCGCTGGTGACAATGCCAAGCTTGCGGTCCCCGGCCCATTCGATTTTGTTCAGGGGACAGGAATTTGCGTAATCTTCAAGCTCCTTCAGCGACTCCTCCCGGAAAGCATGCCGGACTCTGGCCATTGCAGGCAGCATGCAGTATTTTTTCGTGTTCCGCTGGTAGGGTTTTACCGGTATTTCTCCGGGCTGCTCCAGCGCCACCAGGCCTTTGGAATGACAAATCCTAGTGGTTACACGGAATAAGACGGGAATGTCAAAGCGTTCACTGATTTCAAAAGCCGCCTTGACAAAATCCTTACATTCCTGGGAATCTGAAGGTTCGACCAAAGCCAGTTTCGCCAACCGGGCATACAGCCGATTATCCTGCTCATTTTGGGAACTGTGACAGCCGGGGTCATCGGCGGTGACCACAACCAGTCCGGCGTTTACACCGGTGTAACCAACGGCGCACAGGGGGTCGGCGGCCACATTGAGACCAACATGTTTCATCGCCGCCAGAGAACGCAAGCCGCCAATTGAAGCGCCAATGGCCATTTCCAGGGCAGTCTTTTCATTATTAGCCCATCTTGACGACACTTCTTTGATGGCAGAGAGATTCTCAATGATCTCTGTGCTGGGAGTTCCGGGATAAGCGGCGGCAAAAGAACAGCCCGCCTCCCACGCCCCCCGGGCAATGGCTTCATTGCCGCTCATGATTTCTTTGACCATAGTGGGTATCCTCTCCATTTCTCTAATCTAAAATTGGGCTTATCCAGCTTATACTTTAAATGGTATATGATAAGCGCGAGGTTGGCAAGGCAAAAAAAGCGACAGAAAAGGACGGGAAATAATCCCGCCCGCTCTTATGACAGCTGAGTTTCCTTCTCGCCAAGATACTTCTTCACCAGGGCCTGGGCTTTTAGTGTGCCTTCACTGGTTAGAAAAACTGAATTGGACTTGTCGCTTTCCACCAACAGACCATCTGCATCCAGCTTATCTAGGATTCGAGAGTTATAGCATTTCCAACTGCGCTTGTGAACGCCAAAAGGACGCGCTTCTTCCTCCCAGGCTGTAAGATAAAGCAGCAGCAGGGTGAGTTCCTCAATATGACTATTCAATTGAACTCCCCCTTTCTCAATAAGCCTTTCTTCTACTTTTATAATTCGATATTAACAGGTAAATTTCCTGCAAAAAAAAGATGCATGCCAGCTGACAAGCTTATTTTTTATTGGCTGGTTTTCCAGTATGTGGGACTTTTCCCCGGGATGGTGTCTAAAGCACGCAGAAGCGTATCAGGCCTGCAATCTGACCTTAGAACCATATAGGGTCAGCCCTATTTCAGCGGCCACGGTCAGTATAAGCAAAATCGCATTTACAATCAGCAGAACCCCTACGTCTGGTTGCAAAACTACTAACAGGCTAAGGGGCATCCTCAGCCCCATGGGGATGATAATAAGCAATAAACCGGCCCCCAAAAGCCGTATGCTGTAAATCAAATACAGGTGCCTCTTCGCCTTTAGCCTGCCGCGATTTCTAAATATCTTTACGAATGAGTATAGGTTAACCGCTGCCCAAACTGCCAACAAGGCTGGGATCAGCCACATCGAAAGGTTGTTCACCGGCAAGGGTTCCTCTTCCTGCACCAGTGCCGCCACACCCAGAGCTATCGTTTCAGGCATGCCCATATGCAAGATAGACCCCTGGTTAGTCAGCACAACTATACCTAGACCTGCCGCAGGCTGCAATAACATGAAAGAACTATAGTTAGCAAAGCTCCCACTGTGGGACAGAGTACTCCCACTATCATCGACGATCCATCCCATGGCATAAGCCCCTTCCGCCAAGGGAAAGCCCGGTTGCCAAAGGAGGTTTAGACCAGATGAACTGAGGAGATGTCCCTTGGGCCCTTCACCGTCATTTAAGAACATTTGCAGATATTTCGTCATATCCGCAGCACTGGAAATCAACATTCCCGCAGGCAAATCGGCCATTGGGAACTCCCGTTCAATCCTTGCTGAAAATCCAAAAATAGACTGATGCCCGACTGCCATCCCTGCCTCTTCTGCCTGGCGCTGATCAGTAAAACTCCGATCCATAGTTAAGGGCTGAAAAATATTGCGCTCCACGTAATCAGCATATGAAAGGCCGGAAATCTTCTCCACTAGAAGACCAAGAAGGACGTAGTTATGATTGGCGTATTGAAACACTTGGCCTGCTGGTTGGCTAGGGCTAAACTGAGTTAACTCTCGCGCCCGCTGCTCAATTGTTTCACCGGACTTAGGAGGCGTCAAGCCAGGCCGGGTAGGAATTCCGCTCATGTGGTGCAAAAGATGGCGCACCGTAATTGAAGACGGGTTTGGGGAGTCCACCGCAAACCAGGGAAGGTATGTGCACACGGGGTCGTCCAAACTCAGCTTCCCTTGTTCAACTAGCTGCATAACCGCTAAGGCCGTAAATGATTTGCTGAGCGAAGACAGCAAAAAAGGTGTATCTGCTGCTACAGGCGCCCCCCCCGAAGCGCATACGCCATATCCCTGCGAATAGAATACTTGACCATCAACAACGACACCTAGGCCTATACCAGGGATGTTCATCTTAGCCATTTGCGCCTGAACATAATCATCAATCCGTTGTGTCAAAACGGGCGCAGCCGACACAGAATAAGCCAGCAACGGCAACAACGTCGCAAGCCCAAGCAGTAATCCCACTATCTTCCTGTTTCTTAGCACTACAATCCCCCCTTCAGTTCGGCCTATTTGCAATCCCTTGGCTTATTTATTTATTGGTTGTTTTGTAAGTAATTGAACCATGATTTCCTTTAACAGGCCCGGGTTGGCCCGGCCCCCGCTTTCTTTCATAGCCAGTCCCATTAGATAGCCAAAGGCCTGCTTTTTGCCCCCCAAATAATCGGCTACAGGATTAGGATTATTGGCAATCACCGCTTGCGCCAGATTCTCCAGGGCATGACGGTCGCTGAGCTGGCTGAGGCTGTTGCGGCTGAGAATGCTGTCTGCGGATTGGCCGCTGGCAAACATCTGGGCCAGCACTTCTTTTGCTGCCGTAACACTAATGCTGCCTTGCTCCTGCAATGCCAGCAGCTCGGCCAGACTATGCGGACTGGGCAAGCTTTGTTTCCCGCCTTGGTTAATGAGCCTGGACACTTCTCCCTGCAGCAAATTGGCTGCAGGCCGGGGAGCGGCACCTGCCGCCACAACCTGTTCAAAACAGTCCGCCATTTCCCTAGTCAGGGTCAGCACTGCCGCGTTCTGAGGGGAGAGGCCATACTCTTTGATAAACCGGGCAGCCCGGGGCCGAGGCAATTCAGGCAAGTCCTCTCTTGCACGGTCCACAATCTCAGCATCGATGACCAGGGGCAGCAGGTCAGGCTCGAGTAAGTAGCGGTAGTCAAGGGCCATTTCCTTGGGCCGCATGGGCACTGTCCTGGCCTGGGTCTCGTCCCAGCGCAGGGTCTGAACAGGCACGGTCTCGCCCTGGGCCAGCATTCTGCTCTGGCGGGCAATTTCAAACTCCAGGGATCGCTCCACCGCCTTGAAGGAATTGAGATTCTTAATCTCTGTCCTCCCCCCGCCCCTAAGAGAGATGTTGGCGTCGCAGCGCAAACTGCCTTCCTCCATCCTGCAGTCAGAGATATTAGCATACAGCAGCACCTGCCTGAGGGACTCCAGAAAAGCTCTGGCCTGGCTGGCCGAAGTCAGGCAGGGCCCAGTGACAATCTCCACCAGGGGAAGACCGCTGCGGTTAAAGTCAATTAAAGTGCTCTCTCCAGTATGCATCAGCTTGCCGGCATCCTCTTCCAGGTGCAGGCGGTCCAAATCCACAGAACCAAAGGGGGTGTCTACCCTCCCCCCCTGGGCCAGAGGGTGCTGATGCTGGGTAATTTGATAACCCTTGGGCAAATCCGGGTAAAAATAATGTTTGCGGTCAAACCGGCTGATATTATTGACTGTGCAGCCCAGAGCCAAAGCCGCCCGCAGGGCCACGGTTACCGCCTCTGGATTCAGGACCGGCAGCGAGCCTGGCAAACCGAGGCAAACCGGGCAAACCCGGGTATTTGCCCCAGCGCCGAAATCTGTGGGACAAGTGCAGAACAGCTTTTCTTTTGTCAGAAGCTGCACATGCACTTCCAGGCCAATTACCCCTTCCGCCTTCATTGTTCCACCTCCCGGGGACAGCGCAGATGCCAGTCGGTGCGGCGCTGCCAAGTATAGCCCGCCCGCAGGAGCAAGTCCTCCCTGAACCGGGGGGCCATCATCTGCATGCCGACAGGCAGTCCCCCCTTTTCGCCGCAGGGAACTGACATGGCCGGCAGCCCAGCCAAATTGGCGGGGATTGCGTAAATATCGTTATAGTACATCGTCAGCGGGTCCAGCTCCTCATCCAGACGGAAGGCGACAAAAGGAGCTGCAGGCAGCAGCAAAAGGTCAACTTCCGCAAATAATTTAGCCAGGTGACTGCTGATCTTTTGCCGGGCCCGCTGGCCCAGTTCATAACTGGAGCAGCCGCTGCCAGCGCTCAGGCTGAAAGTGCCCAGCATCAGGCGGCGGCGGACCTCTTCGCCAAAAACTCTGCTGCCGGTATACATTTCCTCCCAAGAGGGAGATGTATGCCTGCAGCCATAGGCAACGCCGTCATAGCGAGCCAGGTTGGAAGCCCCTTCGGCAGTGGCAATCAGCATATAAGCAGCCAGAGTCTCCCGCTCATAGGGCATGGAAACCCGGCTAATCTTTGCTCCTGCCCCCTCCAGCTCCCGGGCAGCCGCCTCCACCGCTGCGCTGATGCGGCTGTCAGGGCAATTGTCCAAGATTTCTTCGGGCAGGCCGATGGCAAGGTCAGAAACATCCTCCCTGAGGGCGGCAGCAAAGTCGGGAACAGGCAGCCTGGCAGAAGTGGAATCTCCGGGATCATGGCCGCAGATTGCTTGCAGCACCAGAGCGCAGTCCTCAACAGACCGGGCAATCGGCCCGATTTGATCCAGGGAGGAGGCCAGAGGCAACAGGCCCTTGCGCGACACCCGTCCGAAACTGGGTTTAAAGCCCGTAACCCCGCAAAAAGCCGCCGGCTGGCGGATAGAACCCCCGGTATCTGACCCTAGGCTGAAAGGAGCGCAGCCAGCTGCCACCACCGCAGCCGAGCCGCCGCTGGATCCACCTGGCGACCGTTTTCTGTCCCAGGGGTTGCCCACAGGCCCAAAGGCAGAGGTCAAACTGCTGGAGCCCATGGCGAACTCGTCCATATTCGCTTTGCCCAGCAGGGGGCTGTCCGCCAGTTTTTTCACTGCCGTGGCATCAAAAGGGGGAATATATCCCGCCAACACTTTGGAAGCGCAAGTGGTGGCCACCCCTTGGGTAGAGATATTATCCTTCAGAGCCATGGGAATGCCGGCCAGGGTGCTGAGCTCCCTGCCTTGCCGGCGCAGCTCATCCACCTGGTCGGCGGTTTTTAAGGCCCTGTCTCGGGTAATGGTTATATAAGCGTTGAACTTGCCCTGGAGACTTTCACTGCGGTCCAAGTAATGCTCGGTGAGCTCCCGGGCCATGAGCTTACCTGACTGCAGGAGCTCTGCCATTCGACGCAAACTCATTAGGCCAAATTTAATCATATTCAATCTCCCTAGGCACACGCACCATCCCCTGCCAAGTATCGGGGGCCAGGGCTACAACCTGGGCCTGGCTGAGACAGGAGACCTGTTCCCGTTCCGAAAGCTTGACCCCGCTGTCCGCCACTTCCAATATTGTACTTCCGGCGGGCATTGCCGCCAGTACATTGACATAGTCAAGAAATTCCTGAAGCTGGGTTGCCAGCCTGTTCAGTTCAGCTTCTTCTAAAGACAGCTTGGCCAGTTCCCCTGTTTTTCTCACCTGTTCCCGGGATATGCCCATTATGAACGCCTCCACTTGTCTTGCCTTTACTGAAAAGATTATACCATTAAACCTCCGTCAGCGACGCAAACCAGGGGCAGCTTATATTTCCCTTGCAGGCATAGTAAGATTATGGTAACAATATATAAAGACTGGAGGGAGAGCTTTGAAAACTCAGGAATACAGCTGCCCCAATGAGTTCCTCGGTCAAGTAAAAGAGTTCCTCATGGAGGAAGAGGCTGTCAATGGCCTGCCCCTGGGAATTATCCTGGGACTGGTCGCGGCCCCTCCTGTTCAGGAGTCTTTTCTGGCTGCTGTCACTGAGGACTCTAAAATCCGCCTGGCCATGGTTATGACCAGTGGCCGCCTAGTCCTGGCCGGAGGAGGGCCATACCTGCAGCCAGCGGTTGCAGCGGCAGCAACTTACCTTGCCCGCCGGGATCTTCCCCTTTCTGGGGTCATCGGCCCTAGGGAGCCAGCAGAACTCTTTGCCCGCCTGTGGAGACCCCGCCTCCCCGTCCAGGTGGAAATGGAACAGCGCATCTACCGCCTGGACTCTGTCAGCCCAGTGCCCCTGTCCCCCGGCCGGCTGCGGCTGGCAGACAGGACCGACCTGGATCTGTTGGCCCAGTGGATCCAAGAATTCTGCAGTGAAGCTTTGACAGACATCAGCCCTGAGCAGGCAAGGCAATTAGCCGAAAGCAGCATCGCCGGCAAAGCCTTCTTTCTCTGGCAGGACGAGGAGGCTGTTTCCATGGTCAAGAAAACCCGCCCTACTTTCAACGGCATCGCCCTCAACCTAGTCTTTACCCCGCCCAGGTTCCGAAAACGAGGTTATGCCACCAGCTGTGTAGCCAGCCTCTGCCGCCAGTTGTTAGCCGAAGACTACAAATTCTGCTGCCTCTATACCGATTTAGCCAACCCCACCTCCAACAAGATTTATATGGATATTGGGTTCAGGCCGGTGGCAGATTCGGTTTCCATCAAGTTTACATAAAAAACCGGCGGCTAGCCGGCTTCTTTCTTTACTGGTTTTCCCACTGGCGGGAACGGCTAACGGCCTTTTCCCAGCCTTTGTACAACCTGTCCCGCTGTTCCGAGGGCATAGAAGGCATAAATTTGCAGTCCACCATCCAGTTGTCGGCAATATCTTCCTTGCCGGACCAATACCCTACTGCCAGCCCCGCCAGATAAGCCGCTCCCAGAGCAGTGGTCTCGGTAATTTTCGGCCGCTCCACCGGCACATTGAGGATGTCGGCCTGAAACTGCATGAGAAAATTGTTGGCCACGGCGCCCCCATCAACATTCAGGGCCTTCAGTTCAATGCCCGAATCCTCCTCCATGGCCTCCAGCACGTCCCGGGTCTGGTAGGCAATGGACTCCAGGGTGGCCCGGATGATGTGCTCGGCCTTTGCCCCCCGGGTCAGGCCAAGAATTGCTCCCCGGGCGTACATATCCCAGTAGGGGGCCCCCAGACCGACAAAGGCGGGAACAACATAGACCCCGTTGGAATCCTTGACCTTGCCGGCCATGTATTCAGTATCCTCTGCATCCCGGATGAGCTTGAGCTCATCCCGCAGCCACTGGACGGCAGCACCGGCCACAAAGATACTGCCTTCCAAAGCATATTCCACCCTGCCATCTATCCCCCAGGCGATGGTGGTCAAGAGACCGTGGTTCGAGGGGGTTATTTTCTCACCGGTGTTCATCAGCATAAAGCAGCCGGTGCCGTAAGTATTCTTAGCCATCCCCGGCTGAAAGCAGGTCTGGCCGAAAAGGGCTGCCTGCTGGTCGCCTGCGGCGCCGGCAATGGGGATATTGGCGCCGCCGAAGGTATCCGGGGCGGTATAGCCGTATATTTCACTGGAGGGCCGCACCTCAGGCAGCATCGCCCTGGGAATGGCCAATAGATCTAGGATTTTTTCGTCCCAGTCCAGAGTCTTGATGTTAAAGAGCATGGTCCGGGAAGCGTTGGAATAATCGGTGACATGGGCCTGGCCCTTAGTCAGATTCCAGATCAGCCAGGTGTCAATGGTGCCAAAGAGCAAATCTCCCTTCTCAGCCTTTGCCCTTGCCCCTTCCACATTGTCCAGAATCCATTTGATCTTGGTGGCGGAAAAATAGGCGTCCACCACCAAACCGGTATTTTCCCGGATATACTGTTCCATTTTTTCATCTGTTTTGATGGCATCGCAGATATCGGCGGTGCGCCGGCACTGCCAGACAATGGCGTTGTATATCGGACGGCCGCTGACCTTGTCCCAGACAACGGTAGTTTCCCGCTGGTTGGTGATGCCGATGGCGGCAAGATCCCGGGGAGAGATGTCCGCCCTTTCAATTGCCTCCTGGGCCACGCCGCTCTGGGTTGCCCAGATTTCAATGGCGTCATGCTCCACCCAGCCGGGCTTAGGGTATATTTGTTTAAATTCCTTTTGGGCCACTGCAACGATGCTGCCCCTATGGTCAAAGAGTATGGCCCGGGAACTGGTTGTCCCCTGATCCAGCGCTAAGACAAATTTCTTTTCCATGCCAACCCCTCCCTTATGTATAAGATAGGCGACAAGCCAACCACTCACAGAATCAATCGCTAAAAAAATCTGTATCTACTTTTTTGATCTCGTAGGTGATCTCCGTTGATACACCAAGATTGTTTTCTATCATTAGTTTCGCCAGCATTTCGCCATCTGCTAAAACCACTTTCGTCGTATGCTGTTTATGAGCGTAGGAAATAGCTTCTTTTGAAAACAGTGCTGTAGTAATAAACAATCCTTTTGGGGCCCCTTGCCCAGCAAGAGCGCCAACGAATTTCTGGATTTCCGGTCTGCCTATTACCCTATCCAAATCCCAACGCTTGGCCTGTATATATATAAGGCTAAACCCAAGCTTATCTTCCCTAATGACACCATCAATGCCCTCATCGCCACTTTTCCCGACTACCTCTCCAGCACCCTTCAGAGATCCCCCGTATCCCATTTTTTCAAGGAGCGTCACAACCAATTCCTCAAAAAAAGATGGAGATTGTTTCATAATTTCGGTAAGAATTTCATCCGCGAGACTTGCATTTATTGCTTTATAGGCGTCATCCAATATATCTTGGGGAGTATCCTCCATTTGGTTTGTTATGGTGTCCTCTCTTCGTTCTACATATGGAGTTTTAAACAATCGGAAACTCTCGTACCGCATAAGTAGTTCATCATTAATGATTACCGGATTTTCTTGGAGAAGTCTAATACCCTCGGAGGTTATAGAAAAAACGCCTCGAGATGGACTGTCAATCAGTCCTGCTTTCTTTAAGTAGGTCCTTGTCCAACCGATGCGATTGTCAAATACCCGTTGTTTCCCACTAGGCAACATCTCTTTACGGGCCTCTGCATCAATAGACATGGCTACGGCGACAACCTCTTTTATTTCTTTGATGGTATGGAGTTTCTCGTCATGCAAACTTTCCAAGAATGGACGATACATCTCATGATACTTTGGCACTAACATTAGTTAACAACCTCCCGGCACTATACAAAGAAATATTAGCTTGCTAACAACTCTTCTTTTATCCTTCGGATTATCGTGTGGGCCAGCTGTTTTTTTATAGCTTTATTGCTGCTAAGTTCTGCGTAAAATGACGACTTTTCCTGGTCATTGGACAGTATTCCACTGACGATTATCTGGGAAATCCGATCTATTGTCTCAGACTGGTAGGCGCTGGGGCTGCTGTCCCGAACGTTCCCAATTAACTCGGGGTTTGCACTAAGGTTTTCAACGATTCCTCTAAGTTCTTGACCTGCATTAGCGTACTTGAGGTTAAACTTTTCGATTATCTCGTCTATAAAAGAATAGCTTTTCTCCTTAGGAGCTACTTCAGTGGACACTTTAGCCAAGGCGATATCTTCCGAAGAAAGTAATACATTCTCCTCGTCGATGGCTTTTTCGGTATAGAAGCTGACTAATTCAACCAGTTCATTCGGGTCTATTTTTGCACCCCCAGGTTTCTCGTGTAATACCCTCTGAAGCACATCCAAGTATACTGCAACTTTCTTAAGGTCTTCATTCCAGTTGTTATACACCGTTGAGATGTAATAAAACAGCTTTACAAACTTCCTGCATTCCGCTCGAAATAGTACCCTCTTATTATCATCAAGCTTATAGTAATTAGGCATAACCCTAGCTATTTCCGCAGTCAGCGCCGCTGAATTACCCTCCCCGCCTTCAATAAGAGCGTAAGCCTTTTCCGCATCAGAAAGGGTGAAGACAAAATATTCGAGAAGCGCGTCCCTCTTTGCAAACAATATATTTGGTTCTGTTTCATTTTCCGCGGGCAAAAACAATTCCCCGCCATAGAACTGCGTAAAGTAATCCTTAATGTCGTTGATATTATTAACAAAGTCCATTATAAAGATCTTCTTGTTTTTCGCTGGGCGATTTAAGCGGGAAATAGTTTGGACCGCTTTTACTGCACTGCCAAGCTTCTTATCCACATACATAATACATAGTTTATTTTCATCAAAGCCTGCTTGCAATTTATCTGCGACAATAATTATGCGGACATCATCATTATTCTTAATTAGTGCCTTGATATCCGTTTCATTGAATTGCTTGTTCATACCTTCCTCGGTAAACTTAGCGCCATCAATTTCAATGGTGCCAGTAAAGGCAACGCAAGATTTATAGCTGTAGCCTTTTTTTGCAATATATTTATCTACTGCCAGTTTATAACACACGGCGTGCTTACGGGAGGGCGTAATTATCATGGCCTTTGCCTTGGCTCCTAACCAACCGATCCGCCGATTGATAAAATCGTCTAGTATTATCTCGGTTTTTGCTTTAATGACATCACCAGAGGTCGTCACATAGTTTAGGACAGCAGCCTGAGCGCTGGAGCTTTCATACATGGTATCGTCATCTTTAGCTTTGCGAATCTCATACTGGTCCCTATACTTGGTATAGCAAGCTAGGGGGTTCAAGATAAACCCCTCCTCGATGGCCTGCTTCATGGAGTATTTATGAAAATAACTCTTACCCGCGGCCGTTCTGGTGCCAAAAAGCTCCATAGTTTCATTTTTTGGCGTTGCCGTAAAAGCAAAGTAGCTGACATTTCTTGTGGTCTGGATTAGCCCTCTATTCTTTAAGATTTGGTTTTGGCTATCTTCGACCTCGTCATAGGCATCATCGACAGAAATCGAGTCCTTTAACGACTTTCCAGTAAGGGTTTCTGAAGCCTTGGACATAGACTTTCCGGCAGTGGATGAATGGGCCTCATCAATGATAATCGCATATTTTCTGTGTTTGTATTGTCTTATTTCACTGAGAATGGGACGGAACTTCTGCAGAGTAGTCACAATGATATACCCGCCGTCATTGAGCATCTTGAGAAGTTCCCGGGATGTTGTATCTATCCACTGGACAACTCCTTTTTTCCCATCCAAGGTTATTACCTCATTGCCAAGCTGACTGTCAATAACTGTTCGGTCACTGATTATAATCACCGTGTTGAAGTCATTGCGGTTAATCAGCCGTTTGGCCAGCCAAGCAATGGTCTTAGTCTTGCCGCTGCCGGCACTATGCCAGATTAGGTAACGGCCTCCAACCCCAACTTCCTGCATATCTTCCTCTACCCTAAGAACGGCATCAAGTTGATGGTAGCGGGGGAATATCATAGTGCCTTCATCATCAATATACATAAACTCCCGGATGATGCGCAAAAGCATATCCTTCTGCAAGATATCTTCCCAGATATAGTGGGTGGAGTGTTGTCCCTGAATAATAGGATTGCCTGCACCTTCGTCCTCGGTACCCTGGTTAAAGGGTAGGAATTTAGTGATCTTGCCGTCGAGTTTGGTTGTAACAAATGCCAAAAACTCATCCAAGACAAAATAAATCAGAGTGCGTTTGTTAAACTTGAAAATCAATTCTTCCGGGTTGCGACGCTCTCGAAATTGCTTAGTTCCTTCAAAGCCTGCCTTCTGTCCAGCAGTCTGTTTTTTTAATTCTATCATTACGATGGGAATTCCGTTGATAAACAATGCCAGGTCCACTCGGAAGCTATCTGCTTTATCCTCATATGCAAATTCCCGTTGGACAGAAAAGATGTTTTTATTGTATAGAGATATGTTTTCGGACATGAATTTTAGCCCAGTCTTAAAGTAGACAAGGCTGAATTTAGTGCTACTGGCATAATCCTCAACCCACTCATTTAAAGCCGTAAGCAGCCCGCGGTTATCGATCTTATCGCAGAGCAGCTTGATAAAGCGCTCCTTATAGCTAGAACCATAAGCGCTCTTCAGCTTCTCTAATTCTTCGGCCTGGGTAGCTTCCAAAAAAGCAAACAGCTTGTCGGTGTCCAAGGCATTCTTATAAATATAGCCCGCCCTTTCACTCTCCTGATACCCAGCCTTAAGCAAGTGGTGAAAGATCTCGTCCCGAAATGTATTTTCCCAAAGGTCTTTTTCTGCCAAATCAATCACTCCTTTAGCAGACCTGTCAGACGCTCTTACAAGGTAACAGTTTCCAGCCGGTATCGAGGTCCAGGGCGCCTAGTTTCCAACAATCTGTTACACATCGAAGGTGATAACTTTTCTCCTGGTCACGCTCATTATAATATCTCAGTCGTATTTCGTTGAATTCAGAACTACCCTTAATCTCACTTTTTCTTATCATAAACTGACATCGGTATTTTTTAATGCTTAGCGGTTCTGCAATAAATGAATAGGTGCCTTCAGTTCCATAAAAATCGACGGTTTCCCCTAGCTTAATTTCATTACATTGCTTCATATTCGTAATTACCTTGCCCTGGTTTACTAAATCAATATTAACATCACGTATTACCCGGGTTTGCTTAGAAGTATTTTGTATTTCAAGCCATAGGGGAATCTGAAAAATAATATCTCCATCTGTCTGGTAAAAGCCCCAAGATTTCCATCCAGGATTTCTGGAATAAACCATCTTGGTATACAGTCTCACCTTACCGATTTTATTAAGCCAGTTGGTTACAATAACAGTTCCTATGCTTGCGACAAAGCCAATACCCCCACCCACTAGACATAAAATTATCTCCCCCCGCAATTTCTCGGTACCTCCATTTTCCCCGTAACTGCCTCAAAGATAATACCTTGCCGGTACTCAATGAGTTTTTCAATGGTTAAATTATTTGCCCGGATAAGCCGATCAATTTCTCCGCATTTATCATCAAGATAGTCCGAAATGGTTTTTTGCTCCCACAAAGTAGGTGTGGGGATACAGGTATTAGCAAAAAATGAAGTTGGCAACCTTTTTAATCCTGCAACACCATACATATCATATGTCCCGCGCTCTATAAACTTGGGGTTTTGAAAGTAGTAATAGAGGTATCTTACATGTATATTTTCCGCTCTAATAACCGTGATTTCCGTTGAGCCAAATCCGACTCCATCTCTTAGATTTGAAGCAATGGCTAAGTTGCCATTTTCGAAACACGGTGTCACTTTGGCTATAAGTATGTCTCCTTCAGAAAAAGGAACATATCCCTTTTTTACTCTCTCGTATGGGACAAGTGTGGTGGTGTGGAATCCAAATTTAAGGTTATCCATGGGGACAAAGGAGACATCGTCTTCATCCTTAAGCGCAATGTCAGCTCTTGGATTAATTTCCGCGCTAAACTTTAACTTTTCTAATCCCCATTCCAGAGGGATCATACCAATCCACTCAATGCCACTGTCTTTCATCAGCGCATTTCTACCGAGCCCTTTAGTAACTGCCTCATAGATAATGCTCTGCCGATGTTCTTTAAGGAGTTCGTTAGAATTTTGTTTGGAAGTGATTACCTTGTCAATTTGAGCACATACTGAATCCAGGTAATTTGAGATGTCTTGTTGTTCCTTTATAGTCGGTACTGGAAGATAAAAATTACCAAAATTACTGCTCGATAGTTCAGCAAATGTTGTTCCCTCCCCCAGGGCATTCAATGCACTGTCCATCACTGATAAGAAATAATAATAGTAATCTGGATATACTTCTTCTTTTTTTATCAAGGATTTACAGCCTTGATTTGTGCAAAGCTGAAATTCTGCCATAGCAATCGAGCCAATAGGGGCCCTGGTTGACACAATAATACTTCCCTTAGGAACCAACCTAGTTCCGCAAGAATTTAGTCCCTTTTCGGTTATATATCTTCTGGGTTCTGTGATATATTTCCTGGCTGTAATAAAATCTGCTGGGGTCATCCATGGAATGCAACCTTCCCAATAATCGCTATTCCCACTTCTGGGTGTAGCGCCATTGACAACCTCAAACAAAAACTTAGTCTTTTGTATAACCCATCCTTGCGGGATTTCTCCTAGCCACTCAATACCACTATCTTTCATGGGCCTAGTCATCTTGCAGCACCACCTTCAAGACATCAGCTACGCTCTTCTCGTTGGCAAGAATCTCGGCCTTAATTTCCGCACTGCTGCGGGGCGGAACGTATTTGTAGAAATAGCGGTTGAAGGCAATCTCATAGCCTATCTTATCCTTGCTGCGGTCAGCAAAGGCATCCGGAACATAGGGTAATACCTCATTCTGTAAATACTGTTCGATATCCTTTTTTAAGGGAATATTTTCAACATCCCGTTTCGTGGTGTCTACTTGCACAACGCCCTTTTTAATAATCTTGTTCCTTTTTTTGTCATAAAGGGGGCGCTCTATAGTAACTTTGGTATAGCCAAAATCCTCCCGGTCGAAGAGTTTGCTATGATCGTTTTCCTGAAACTCATTGTACAGATCTACTATTTTTTTTCTATTGTCATCGTCTATATATTTGCGTTTATTTCCAAGAGACTTTGGTTTTTGTTCAGTGTAGAATCCCGTTGCGTCGATTAACTGGATTTTATTTCCGCGGCGGGGATCTTTCTTTTTAGAAAGAATCCAAATATAGGTGTAAATACCAGTGTTATAGAACATCTGATCAGGTAAAGCAACTATCGCTTCCAATAGATTGTTTTCAATAACATAGCGGCGAATTTCGCTTTCACCGCTACCCGCATCGCCGGAAAACAAAGGGGACCCATTCAGTATTATGGCGATTCGGGCTTCGTCCTCGGCCTTGGCTAGCAAATTCTGAAGAAATAATAGCTGGCCGTCGCTAACCCTGGGGGTCCCGGCAATGAAACGATTATCAGGTTGTTTTAGCTCCTTTTCAATAAACGCCTTATCTGTCTTCCATTCCACTCCGAAGGGGGGATTTGTTATCAGAAGGTCGAATTTCTCCCCTCTGAGTTTATCATCGCTGAGTGTATTCCCTTCATGGATATTCCTGACATCCTCGCCCAGCATCAACATCTCGGCACAACATACTGCATAGGCCTCCGGATTAACATCCTGCCCATAGAGGCGTACCCGGTCATCGGCTTTTATTTTTCTTTTTAGCGTAGTAAGCATGCCGCCAGTGCCGCAGCAACCATCATAGACTCGGATGATTTTACCTTCCTTGTTTAGTTCATCTACGTTTTCACTCATCATCAACTCAACGCAAAGCTCAATTACTTCCCGGGGCGTATAGTGATCACCAGCTTCGGCATTTGCTTTATAAGTGCGGATGATCTCTTCAAAAATGTACCCCATTGCCATGGGACTTGTGGTATCCGGGTGAAAATCTACTTGGGAAAATGCCTTAATTACCTCAAATAAAATTCCCTTTTTGATCATGAACTCTACTTCTTCTCTAAATTTCAAGTCTTTTAAAATGGCTTGGATACTTGGCGAGTACGCCCCAATGAATTCTAAAAAGTTTGAGTTAATATTATCGCTGTCACCAACCAGGGTTTCCAGGGTGACACACTTTTTATTATAAAAAGGGACCCCACATTCCGTGTTGATTGCCTGCTCCATCTGAAGCTCATCAATACTTAGCTTGGTTAGCTTTTGGAGAACCTGAGAAATTTGCGCGTTTTTGTCTGCAAGTACGCAATCAAAGCGCCGAATTATCGCCATTGGAATAATAACGCTACCGTACTTCTCGGGAGTGTATGGCCCCCGGGTTTTATTTGCAATGCTCTTAACAAGGTTAACCTTGGCGTTTATATCTGCGGACATCTGGATATTATTCATTTTTGCTTCTCCCCCTCAAACAATTCTAAGAGCTTTACATTCTTATACAATTTCTCCCTACCAACCTTTTCCTCAACCAGTAACCCCTTGTCTACCAGTTGTTTTAAATAAGTAGACGCCGTCTGTCTATGAACCATATTCAAATCGCCAATTCTGACATATACTTTTTTAAAGATAAGGGCTATTACCTTCCCCAGTTCCAATTTTTGGCCCTTTAACGTGTTTAAGAAATCGTCGCTAGAGTAATGGATTACCATTTCCTGTATAGCTTCAACTATTTTCAGGGTTTGTTGGGCTGTTATCTTAAAAGATTTTAGCATGTAGTCAATAATCGATTCATATTCGCCAGTGGCGTTACATTGCTGAAGTAATGAATAGTACTCATTCTTATTCCTTATAATGAATGAACTGGCGTACAAAACCGGATAAGATAAATATCCCTTTTGACATAGAAATAAGATATTCAGGATTCGCCCTGTCCGGCCATTCCCATCATAAAAAGGATGGATACATTCAAACTGGTAGTGGGCCAAAGCAATTTTGATGAGCGGGTGTAGAGTATATTCATCGTCATTATAAATAAAATCTAGCATGTCTATGAGCAATGTTCTCAGCAATGCTTCCCCATGGGGTGGGGTATATATAATCTCCTCCGTTCCATCAGCCCGAATGTTGGCAATGTGAGTAAGATCGCCTTCGAAGTTTGGCAAATTTGCACGGATCCCTTTTCGCTTTTTATTAACTGGGTCGTTAATGGCCTCAATATCTCCAAGGGATATAATCTTTTTTGTTTGGTATTGGCGGTAGCCAATGAATAACGCTGTTTTGTAGTTGGCAACTTCCTTTGCTTCTGCAGAGAAGTCACCAAATACCACTCCTTTGTATAGGTCATCATTGGTAGTTACAATATTTTCGATGTCGCTGCTAACCTTTGCTTCCTGAAGCGCCAGTGTGTCAAGAATAAGGCTTGGCTCCGGCAGGGAATTTACAGCGTAGTTCAGAATTTCGATGGCGACTCTTGTCTCTTCCGCAAGCTTTTGAAGGCTTTTAGAGTCCTCTATAATCAGGTGAGTAATGGGGATTAAATCGTTGTGCGGCTTAGTTATATCAAACACATTATCACCTCACAGCCCTAGGCGTTATACTTTTAAGGAGAGAAGGGCGGGGGACCCGCCCTTAGGGAGCTACCTGCCAAAACTTCTTGTACTCTTGTGGCAGTTCATGCAAAGGATTTGGCAATTAGACAATGAATCGCTGCCCCCGCTGCAAACGGCAGTTATGTGGTGAGCTTCCCAGCCACCAGTGGCGTAATCTTTTCCACGATTAGTCCAGTTAAGCTGCTTTCCACACTTTAATAAATGCCCACAAGTTTTCCTACTGCATTCACATCTTCCGCCGGCGCGACTGAAAGCTGCTTTAATTGTTGTATCCGAAAATGCCATTATCATCATCCTTTCTCCAACGGAAATTGACAAAGCATTTTGGGTATGCTAAGAATAAATCAGGTTCTAAGCTCATGTGAACCGTTGGTTTCACACTGGGCGGCATTCAGCTGGCACTGGATGCCGCCTTTGTCATTTAAAATTTAGCATATCTTTCCACCTCAGTCAATAAAAAATGTGTCGAAGAAAATATCAATTTTCGACACATAGAATTTTTATGTTGATACTTAATGCCGCTTATTAAATCCCCACTTAATGCAGAAAAAAATTATAAATACCAAAGTTCTTCCTTGGTGGTAGAAATACCCACCGCTCCTGCCTTTAGCGTCGCGATAATATCTTCTTTGGATTCAATGAGTCCGCCGGCAATTACCGGTATCCGGGTCTCGTGACATACCCGTGCCACTACCCGGGGAATGATGCCCGGCAGCAGCTCGATTGCATCGGGACGGGTGGATTTAACGGATTTTATCGCCGTCTCCACCGACAAGGAGTCCAGCATAAAAACCCGCTGGATGGTGCTGAGATTGAGTTCTTTAGCAAATTTAATTAAATTGACCCGAGTGGTGATGATGCCGTCGGGATGAGCCTTTTCCTTAAGAAAGCGCAGGGCGACCTGTTCCCGGGAAAATCCCTCCACCAGGTCAAAGTGAATATATACCACCTTGCCGGCCTCATGAATGCGGCGGACAGCATCAGGAATTGAAAAAATATCTCCTTTGAGAAGAAAAATTATACCGCAGGGAGACTGAATGGCAGCGGTAATCCGGGTCAGATCGCTGACCGAAGCCACTACGGGATTCTGTTGAATGCTGGCGTGAAAATCCATTTGTTTCACTCCCGATTGAGGCTATGGCAAAAGGCCGCACAAAACCTGGGGGACAGGTGTGCGGCTTTTTCAGCCTCTGTTCTCATTATTCGACAGCCGCAGCTCCATTCCTGCCTTCATGGCCGAAGGCGAAAACCGTTCTAACCCAATCCGATTGTAGGGGCAGGGTCTCCCGCGCTACAATTGGAACCGTCCCCGGCGTAGCGCTACGAAAAGGACCGTCCCCGTAGTTGCAGCAATTGGTTTTTGTCCAGGATGGTGATGCCCAGGGCCTGGGCTTTGTCCAGTTTGGAGCCGGCTTTTTCTCCGGCGACAACGTAGTCGGTATTGGCGCTGACGGCGCTGGTGACTTTGCCCCCCCCCTCTTCGATGAGCTTTTGGGCTTCAGTCCTGGTCAGCCCTTCCAATGTGCCGGTAAGGACAAAGGTCTTGCCTTCCAGGGGACCGCCGGTCCTGGCCGCCTCCTGGGTGGTGTTTACTGCCGCCGCCTGCAGGCGGCGGATGAGCTTCTGCATGTCTGGGTCGGCTAGTTCGCTGACGACACTGGCGGCGATTGTGTCCCCGATTTCCGGCACCGTCGTCAGTTGCTCATGGCTGGCCGCCATCAGGGCATCGATGCTGCCAAAATTCTCCGCCAGCAGACGGGCTGCCTTGGCCCCGACAAAGCGGATGCCCAGGCCAAAGAGCAGGTGTTCCAAAGGCTGGCTCTTGGATTTGTCTATGGCTGCCACCAGGTTGGCGGCGGACTTTTTGCCCATCCGCTCCAGTTCCTCAATATCTTCAGGTTTCAGGGAATAGAGGTCGGCTGCATTCTCGATGAGCCCAGCCCGGAAGAAGGCGTCCACTACCGCCGGGCCCAGGCCCTCAATATCCATGGCCCCCCGGCTGGCATAGTGAATTACCCGTTCCCGGATTTGAGCGGGGCAGCCGGGATTAGGGCAGCGGCGGACGGCTTCCCCCTCGACTCGGACTGAGTTGCTGCCGCAGGCGGGGCAATGGGTGGGAGGTTGCCAAATTTCTTCGCTGCCATCCCGTTTATCTTTCAAGGATTCCACAATCTCGGGAATGATGTCTCCCGCCTTTTGCACCAGTACCTGATCGCCGATGCGGATATCCTTGTCCCGGATATAATCCTCATTGTGCAGGCTGGCCCGACTGACTGTGGTTTCTGCCAGCACAACCGGCTCCAGCTCGGCAATGGGGGTGATAGCCCCGGTTCTGCCTACATTGAGGGTAATGTCCAGAATCCGGGACTGGCCCTGCTGGGCAGGAAACTTCCAGGCAATGGCCCAACGGGGACTCTTGGCTGTGTAACCCGCCTTTTCCTGGAGTGCAAGGCTGTCCAACTTGATCACCATGCCGTCGGTGGCATAGGGCAATTCCTGACGCTTGAACCGCCAGTCTTCTATGTACTGGATAATAGCTTCAATATCTTCAAAACGCCGGCGCAGAGGATTGACTTTAAAGCCCAGGCTCTCCAGCCAATCCATAGCCTGCCAGTGACTGCGGCCATGCTCCCGGGCCTCTTCCAAGGTATAGACAAACAGGTCCAGGCGCCGGGAAGCGGCAATTTTGGGGTCCAGCTGACGCAGGGAACCAGCGGCGGCGTTGCGGGGGTTGGCGAACAGGGCCTGGCCCTGTTCCTCCCGGGTTTGGTTGAGAGCCTCAAAGGCCTGCCGGGGCATAAAGGCCTCGCCCCGAACCCTGATGCTGACAGGCTGGGGAAGGCGCAGGGGCATGGCTTTGATGGTGCGCAAATTGGCGGTGATATCTTCCCCCACCCGGCCGTCTCCCCGGGTGGCTCCTCGCACAAAGACTCCGTCTTCATATTCCACAGCAACTGCCAGACCGTCAATCTTCAGTTCCACTACATAGGCCGGGTCGGTGTCCAGCAGGCGGCGCAGGCGCTGGTCGAAGGCGCGAAGTTCCCCGGGGGAAAAGGCGTTGTCCAGGCTGAGCATGGGGCTGGAGTGAACAACTGTGGCGAAGCCCTCCAGCACCGCTCCCCCCACCCGCTGGGAGGGAGAATCCTCAGTCACCAGGTCGGGGTGGTCAGCTTCCAGCTTCAGCAGCTCCTGCATGAGGGTATCGTACTGGGCGTCGCTGATTTCCGGGTTGTCCTTGACATGGTACAGCCAACTATGCCTCTCAATTTCTTTGCGCAGTTGAAACAGGCGCTCTTGGGCAGTAGTCTTATTCATCCTCTTTCCCTCCATCGAAAAAATCCATATCCGTCCTAGTCCTTCGATAGTATTCTACCCTGTCTGTCCTGGTTTTTGTATGCAGTTCCAACAAGTGACCACCGGGATCCCGGAAATACAGGGACTGGCCCTCCCGGGGGTTGCGACTTCTGTCCGGACGCAATTCAATTCCCCTTTCCTGCAAGCGCCGACGGTAGGTATCGAGGTCGCCCTCCGCCACAGAAAAGGCTATGTGAGTGTAAGTTTCAGCAGCTTTGGTCTCGGGCTCTAAATTCAGGGCCAGCCAAATCCCAGCCAAATCCATATACACTGCCTTTTCTCCCTTGACCAACAGCCTTGCCCCCAGGATCTGGGTGTAAAACTCCGTGGCCCTGTCGATATCCGCCACAGCAAAAGTAATATGATTCAGACCCTTGATCGTCATACTACCCCTCCACAACAGTCAGAGGGGCGAAGTCGGCCATCAGGCGGCGGCGGTCGCCCCCTGAGAATTCCACAAGAATTACTGGCTGATCACCCAGGACAGAGGTTTCGATTACCCTGCCCTGGCCCCACTTGCTGTGTTCCACCACCATGCCCACGACATATTTGACCTTGGCGGCGGCGGATTTTGGCGGTTGGCTAATAGGCGCCCACATTTTGATTTGACTGGGACTGCCATTTAAGTAGTCCAGGTATTTCTCCGATATCTCTCGCAGAAAGCGGGAAGGCCTGCAGGCTTCCAGGCGTCCGAAGATATGGCGGGTCCGGGCCCAGACCAGGCTGAGTTCTTCCCTGGCTCGGGTCATGCCCACATAGCAAAGGCGCCGCTCCTCATTGAGTTCTTCTTCCGAATCCAAGGAACGGGAGTGGGGAAACAGCCCCTCCTCCATGCCCACCATAAAGACTGCGGGAAATTCCAATCCCTTGGCGCTGTGCAGGGTTATCAGGGTTGCTCCTTCCGCCCCTGCCGCCATACTGTCCACATCAGCCACCAAGGAAACCTCTTCCAGAAAGAGGCCCAAATCGCCCCCAACCCGGCGGTCGAATTCTTCCGTTACCGTCAGCAGTTCCTGGAGGTTTTCCAATCTGCTTTGGGCCTCTATGCTTTCCTCGGCATTGAGAGCAGCCACATAGCCGGTCTTATGCATAATCTCTTGGAGAGTAATAGTGACGGCAGATTCACTGGCGATTCCGTCCAGGTCGGCCAGCATGTGCGCGAACTCACCCAGACAGGTTCCGGTCCTGCCGCCAATATCCTTGGCGGCAGCGGCCAGGCTGGCCACGGGCGCCATGCCTCGATCCTCGGCATAGGCCAGCAGCCGGCTGACAGTGCGTTCGCCAATGCCCCGCCGGGGTTCATTGATGATTCTGGCCAGGCTGACCCCGTCCAAGGGGTTGGCCAGGATTTTCAGATAGGCCAGCATGTCTTTGATTTCCTTGCGCCCGTAGAAAGGGAGCCCGCCAATGAGCTGGTAGGGCAATCCTGCTTTTATAAATGCATCTTCCAGAGCCCGGGACTGGGCCCGAGTGCGAAAGAGGATGGCGTAGTCCCCAAGGGGCCTAGCACCGCCAGTGATCTCCCTGACGATAAAATTAGCCTCATCCCTTTCATCCCCGGCATTATAAACCTGGATCTTTTCCCCCTGGCCGGCGGCAGTCCACAGTTCCTTGACTTTGCGCCGGCTGTTGTTGGCAATGACGGAATTGGCGGCCCCCAGAATATTGCCGGTGGAGCGGTAGTTTTGCTCCAGTTTGATTACTTTCGCTTCGGGATAGTCCTTTTCAAAATCCAGGATATTGCCTACATCGGCCCCACGAAAGAGGTAGATTGACTGGTCGTCATCTCCCACCACGCAGATATTGCGGTGGGCCCGGGCCAGCAGGTTGACCCAGCGGTATTGGGCATGGTTTGTATCCTGATACTCGTCTACATGAATATATTTAAAGCGGTTTTGGTAATAGCTGAGGACCTGGGGCTGGGTTTCCAGCAGTTCCACAGCTTTAGCCAGCAAGTCGTCAAAGTCCAGGGCGTTATTGGTCCGGAGCTTGGCGGCGTACAGCTTGTAAACTTCGGCCACCCGGCGGGAATAGAGCTCCTTGGCCTCACTGCCAAACTCTTCCGGGCCCTGAAGCATGTTTTTGGCTTTGCTGATAGCTGAAAGCACCGCCCGAGGGTGGTATTTTTTATCGTCCAGGTCCAGCTCTTTGAGACAAGCCCTGATAACCAACAGCTGATCCTGATCATCATAGATGCTGAAACCGGGCAGGCAATTCACCAGCTGGCCGTTGCGGCGCAGCATGCGCACACAAGCGGAATGAAAGGTGGAAATCCACATGCCAGCGGTGCTGCCTACCAAAGATTCCACTCGTTCCCGCATTTCCCGGGCCGCTTTATTGGTGAAGGTAATTGCCAATATTTCTGTGGGGGCAGCTACCGTCTCCAGCAGGTGGGCGATGCGGTATGTAAGGACCCTGGTTTTGCCGCTGCCAGCCCCGGCTATTATCAGCAGCGGCCCGTTGGTGTGCTGGACCGCTTCCAGTTGCTGCGGATTAAGTTCTGTTTCATAATTTGTCATGTATTTCTCCCCCTCACAATAATAATAAGGGATATAGGAGCAAGGCGCAAGATTTGGAGAGTCATCCGGCCCATGTTAAAATAATAAAAATGGCAAGCAATAGGGAGAGGAGGAGTTGCTTTGTTCCATGCATTAATCCCGCTGGCCTTGCTGGCATTTATTTACGCCCGCTGGCTGGAGCCCCGCTGGCTGCGGGTAAGCAAGGTGGATGTCCCCATTCCCGGCCTGAATCCCGGTCTCGACGGCTTCACCATTCTCCACCTCAGCGATCTGCACCAGGCCCGGTTTGGCCCCGAACAAAGGCGCCTGTTGGCGGCTATTGACCAATACGACTATAATCTGGTGGCGCTGACGGGTGATCTCCTTTCCTGTCCTGTCCCCTATGATTTCGCTCCCATTGCCGAATTGCTGGCAGGCCTCAAATCACCGGTGTATTTCGTCTATGGCAATCACGATTATCCCCGCGCCCGGTTCCTGACGGCTGATCTCACAGCCCTGGGGGTCAATATCCTGAACAACTCCTGGCAACAGCAGGCTGTAGGGGAGACAGATTTGCAGATTGCCGGCGTTGACGATCCTAATTGGACAAAGCATTATCCGCAGAGCTCATTTAACACTGACCTAAAGAAAGCCCTGGCTGGCACAGATCCCGCCAAATTCACCTTGCTGCTGTCCCATTCCCCGGGAATTCTCCCAGCGGCAGCAGCAGAAGGCATCCCTCTCATCCTTTGCGGCCACACCCACGGCGGACAAATAAAAATCCCCCTCCTGGGGGCGCCGACAACAGCCAGCGGCAAATTATTTGACCCCTTGGTTCAGGGCCTTTACAAAGAAGACAACACCCTCCTCTACATCAATCGGGGTTTGGGCATATCCGGGCTGCCCCTGCGCTTTTTATCCCCTCCGGAAGCAGCCTTTATCCGCCTGGTGCGCGCTTAGCTGCCCCTGGGCCAGACCAGGGGCTGGAGAATGGCAAGGACCAAGGCAAGAGCCGCCAGGCCGTCAAATTGAATGCCCAACAGGGCAAATTGCTGGCTGATGTCCAGCTTGAGAAAAGATGCAGCCAGGCTGAGACTGATATAAATTCCCCCTGCATTTGCCACTACGTTTTTTATCTCCTTGGAGAGAAAAGTATCCTGCACTTCCGGGGACAGCCTCTGTCTCTTCTTGACATTGCCCATCCGCAGCCAGGCGCCGAGCACTACCATGGCGATAGCCAGAACCAGGAGCAATATACCAAATAGCACCGGAAAACACCTCCCGGTGCTATTCTATTTTTCGGCGGGCAGCTTTAGACCCGGGCGCTTAGAAAAAATCTGCCTTGCTGTCAGAGACCGCAAGGCAGAACAGTTTACTCTTTGTAGATGCGCTGAAGAATTTCCTTATAGCCACCTTCGCCGTATTCCAGACAGCGTTTGACCCGGCTGATAGTAGCGGTGCTGGCGCCGGTAGCTTCTTCAATTCTTTGGTAAGTAGATTTTTCGCTGAGCATGCGCGCGACTTCCAGCCGTTGGGCAAGAGACTTTACCTCATTAACAGTGCACAGATCTTCAAAGAACCGATAGCACTCATCTATATCCTTCAGAGACAGGATACATTGAAATAATTGCTTAATATGCTTCTCTTCTAACTTCTCCAGTTGCATAATGATCCCCCTATGGTTGTGAAATTAGTATCAATTATTATCTTCGCTATAACACTTTAAATTCCTGCAGAAGAAAAAGATTTTTCCTATCACTTTTAAGGCAGATAGTAGATAAGGCTGGCGCTTTCGGCAAAACCATTACCGGCATAGCTGTCTAGGAGCTGATAATTATTTTTCCCTGCCGCCATTATTTTTCCCGAAGCCGCCGTCCAATTACCCAGGAGCTGATAATCAATGATCTCTCCGGTCTTCAAATCATAACCCATGAGCTTCGAGACATCGAACTCCAGGGACTCCGGTGTCCAGTAAAAAACCCTGTCATTCCTCCAGCCCAGAAACTTGCCCTTGGCTTCTGTGTACAGCAACTCGCCGCCGGTCCAAAAACGAATCTGCCCATGTATATCGAAGATAAGGCCGCTGCCGTCTGGAATCCAGCCCAGTATATCTCCAGGCGCAGACAATTCTAAAGTCTTTTCTCCCTTGAGCATCCAGAATTTATTTTTCCCGCTCCAGGCAAGGGCGCCTTCCGGTCCTGGAAAAAGGGATTCTGCCCAAACGGGCACAGGTTCTTCCTCGGGGGTCAAGATTTCTCCTGTCTCGATATTATACACAAGATAAGGGCCAATGGCGCAATATATATCAGTCATCTCCCGAATCCAAAGGGTATTGGGACCGTGCCAGCCCAGCACTTTATAAGTCTGCCCGCCAAAATCAAGATCTCTGCATATACCTTCCCCGGCGCTGTAGCATTTCGTATCCCCGTTATACTCATAGTACAAAACAAACTTACTTGAATCAGGTGTCCAAAACACAACAGCGCCAAAATAATCCTGAGAAACAAATTCTGCTTCTCCGCCCTGAATATTGTTGATATAGATGCCGGAGGTGGTTCCTCTTATTATTCTTTTCCCGTCCGGGGAAATGCTGACAACAAACCCGGGCAGGCGCAGGCAGGGCTGAGGCCCCTTTAATGCTGCCTGCGCTGCCTGCACCATATCAGGGTAATAGTTGCGCTGCTCAAGCCAGTCGAGGATGACTTGGCACTTTGCGGGCTGATCGGTACAGGTCAAGGCAAGATTCATAAGCTCTTGGGGTTCCAGATTAACAAAATCCCCCTGATCCAGACTGTCGGTGTTTTGTAACAGCGTCAGTTTTAATTGTGAATAAAAGGGAGCTGCGCTGTCATCTACGGCATATTGCTGTTCCCATCTACGGAGAAATGCCAGTCCCGCTGCCGGTTCCAGCAAATGGACGTGATTAATAGCCAGGTAGGCATCCCCGGGATGCTTTTCCCTGAGGGAGTCCAGGGCAGCCGGCGGGGCCCTATGCAATACCCAATACCGCCAATGCAGCATATAACTATCCCGGATACTGCTGTCAGTGAGATTATCCAGCATTATCCCGGTGGCCCAAAGAGCATCAACATCTTCATTCAGCCTGGCCAAGGCTTGAAAGATTAAGCTCGGCATCTCAGGCTCAAATTCAATCGGGGCTTCCATAACCAGCTTTAGAGCCCCAGGGATATGGCTGGCATCTTGATACTCTGCCACCAACTGCAAATATAATACTACAATCTCGGGGCAGGTGGCTTTAGCTTCAAGCCGCTGGCTCAGGAGTTCCAGAACCTGCTTCGCCTGGGCTGGAGACAGCTTATTAGAAAGGAGCCAATCATCCACTAGCAAAGTCAGACTGGAGATATCGATATCTTCTCCCTCCAGGGCCAGCAGATGGAAGACAGCGGAATCCAGCCTGTTCTGTTTAAGTTCGGCCTTGACCAGCAGTTTTCTGGCTTCATGCCACTGGGGTTTGCGCTCCAGTTCCCGTTGGAGGCTGCGACTCACTTGGTCATATAAGCCCCGCTGGTACATATCCTCGTATTTTTCCATACTGCCGGTGTCAGGCAGCAATAGTAAAATCACAACAACCGCTGCTAAAATTACCGCGCCAATTATCTTGAATCTCTTCATCACTCACCCTCCAAAAAAAAGCGTTGGTATTTCAGAGATTTCTCTAATCAAAGCGCCGGGTGTTGATAGCCTCTTTTTCCCGCATATACTTTTCGATATCATCTATTCCCGCCATATTGGCTATGGAGAGAAGAAAAATCAGACAGTCCACTACTTCATAGGCTAAATCCCGGCGGTTTTCTTCGGTAATCCCGCCATTTTTGACCCCCCGCCAGACCTCGTGGGCCAATTCCCCCACTTCTTCGGTAAAGAGCACCATTTCCTGCTCAATGTTGGTGCCATCGAAACCCCTGTGTTTTTTCATTTTCTGTATGTACTGAATCAGCTCATTTAATTCCATATTTGTCGGCTGCATTTTGCCACCTCCCATATACCTTATCTTACCAGAAAGGGGCCCTTATTGCATCAGCTTGTAAGTAACAGCCCGTTCGAGTATCATATATAATAACCAGTTATTTAGGAGGCAGAGAGATGATCACCCAAGTAAGATTTGACGAGTATGCGCCCCAGGCCATGGAGCAGCTGCGAAAGGGAGGAGCGTTCCTCACCGTCCGCCAAGGAGATAAGCTCAATACCATGACCATTGGCTGGGGGACTATCGGCTATATATGGCGATTGCCAATCTTCACTGTCCTTGTGCGCCACAATCGCTATACCTACCAACTGCTCAAGGATAACGACAGTTTCAGCGTCAGCATCCCCTTGAATGACAGCCTGAAAAGCCAACTTGCCTTTTGCGGCTCAAAATCCGGACGGGATATAGACAAATTTATAGCATGCACGCTCAGCCCCCAGCCGGCACAGGTGATTTCCACGCCGGTTATCGCCGAATGCCCGCTCCATTACGAATGCGCAATTGTCTATGCTCAGCCTATGGAGCTGGGCACTCTGAGCAAGGAAGTCCAGCAAGACTACTACCAAGATCAGGCAATCCACACTATCTACTACGGCAAAATTCTTACCAGTTATCTAAATCGTTAACTTTTACAAATGGAGGCGAACGCAATTGACTAAATTATGGCCCCAACAAGAAGCCCAGCGCATTGTCCAGCGCTTTCCCAAGGCAGATACATACCTGCTGGAGACGGGATTCGGACCCTCCGGCCATCCCCACATGGGCACTGTAGGCGAAGTTGTCCGCACCCATTTTGTCGCCATGGCCCTGGCCGAGCTGGGCAAAAAGTCCGTTGTCGTGGTATTCTCCGATGACATGGACGGCCTGCGCAAGATTCCGGTAAATATCGACGCCCCCTGGCTCCAGGAGCACCTGGGCAAGCCCGTCTCAGCCATTCCCGATCCTTACGGCTGCTGCGCCAGTTATTCCGACCATATGAATAAAGAACTGCGGGCAATGCTGGATGACACCGGCATTCCCTACAAATTTGTCTCTTCCTCTGAAGAGTACAAAAAAGGCACATATAATCAGGTGATGCAGCTGTCCCTGGCCCGCAACGAGCAAATCCTCAATGTCATCCTGCCCACCCTGCGCCCGGAAAACCGGGAAGACTGGTTTCCAATCATGCCGGTGTGCGAAAACTGCGGGCGGGTGAACACGACAAAGGTTCTCGGCTATGATGCTGAAAAGGCAACAGTGGAGTACAACTGCAGCGAAGAGCTCAAAGGCGCAGAAGGCTGCGGCCATCACGGCAGCCAGCCTGTCGGCGACGGCCGCAGCAAGTTTGGCTGGAAGGTAGACTGGGGCTCCCGCTGGGCAGTCTTTGGCATCAACTATGAAATGTACGGCAAGGATTTGATTGAGTCCGCCAAACTCTCCAAACAAATCACCAAGATTTTGGGAGGACATCCCCCAGTGGACATGTTCTATGAAATGTTCCTGGATGAGTCCGGCCGCAAGATTTCCAAATCTGTGGGCAAGGGCCTGACGGTGGAAAACTTTACCCGCTGGGGCACCCCTGAATCCCTCAACTACCTGATGTTCAAAAATCCCCGGCAACAAAAGAAATTATCCAGCGAAACCGTCGTTCAGTACATGGATGAAGTGCTCAAAATGACCCCGGAAGATCCCGAGTACAAGTACATTTACTTTGCCGGCAGCCGTCCCCAAGTGCCAATAGTCTATTCCGACCTCATCAACATCGTTTCGGCAGTAGGGGTAACGGATATCCCGATTTTAAAAGAATTCATCATCGATGTCTACGGCCCGGGAATAGCGAAGAATTGGGATTACGTAGAAGAGCTCCTTACCCCCGCCATCAATTACTATACTGATTTTATCCTGCCTCAGCGCAGTTTTCCCACTCTCAGCCCGGAGGAAAACAGACTGCTGGATTTGTTCCTGGACCTTATCAGCCGGGAGACCGAGGCCGAAGCCCTGCAAACCGGCACCTATGCCATTGCCAGGGAGAACGGCATTTCCCCTAAGGATTTTTTCCAGCTCCTCTATCGGGTTATGCTGGGCAAGGCCAGCGGCCCCCGCATCGGCGGCTTCGTGGCCCAGATGGGCACCGACCGAATCCGCAACATCATCAAACAGCACAGAAACTAAATTATCCTCTGCCGGCGGGCAGAGGATTTTTCTTAAAATATTAAATTTCGCAACAGCCAGAGATTGCCAAGAATCAAAACCAGCGTCGGAACAATCAGGGCCAGAGCCAGCTGCCGCCGGCGCCCAAACTCATAGAACCAGAGAGCACCCGTCAGCGCTGCCAGGCCTGAGAAGGCGCCCACCCGTTCCCAAGGAGGATTCTCCAGGGGGGCTGCCAAAACAACCCCATTGGCCTCCTCATTGCCTTGACTGGCAGCAGTATTCTTGGCGACTCCGGCATCATCAACCCCGCGATAATCTTCTGTTAAGGCTGTTTCGGGACTGGCATCGGCACCACTGGGGAGATCTAAGACGGGGGTGGGACCCCTTCCGGGAAGCAAGGCCACCGTCAGCATGGCAGCAGTCAGCACTGCCATGGCAGGCTTAAGCCAGCGATGAGCAACATGACCCGTTAGTACCTTCACTCCCTCCAGGCTGGCGCAAAGGCGGCTGCGCAAATTTGCCGGCGGTTGAATATCAGCTATTCTCTTGGCATCATCACTAAGTCTTTTCTCGATATCCATCACCCAACCACCCCTTTAGTTTTTTCAAGCCCTGATGCAGACGGGATTTGACCGTCCCCACCGGACAGGACTGAATCTCGCTGATTTCCTCAAAGGTCTTGTCGCTATAATAGAAGAGCAGAATTACATCCCGCTGGGCCCCAGGCAGTTTGTGCACTGCGTTTAAGAGGTCCAAACCCGCTTCGCCGGAATGCTCTGTGGCTTCTTCATATCCTTCAGGGATTAGCTGCCACCGCTTGTTGCGGCGCAGTTTTGTCAGGCAGCAGCGGACGAGAATTTGATTAGCCCAAGAATAAAAGGACTCATCTTTCTTGAGGGTATGAATGCGGGTATACAAGATGACGATCATATCCTGGAGGGCATCGGCAGCGTCCTGCTCATTGCGCATATAGACATAGCTCAGCCCGTAAAATTCCCGTTCCCTGGCCAGGACCAGGTCCAGAAGGGCTTGCTTGTCTCCTGCCTTGGCCCGCGCCACCCTTTTTAAAGAATCCACAGTATCACTCCCTGTGTTATAAATAAGAAGCACCAGCAGTCAATTTAGTTCATAAAAAAATCAGCCAATGGTTAGTTCCATTTGGCTGTTTTCCAACTACGGCCCCACTTTCCAGTATTCCGAGCCATCGGAAGTGCAGTCCAGCAGACCGTTCTCAAAAAGCTCAGAGCGGAGCATGGCAGCCTGATCGAAGCTATGGAACCTGTTAATTATAGCATTAACCTCTTGGAGAGTATAACTTCTGCCAGTTTCAAACTTAGAAGCTATGTACTCCAAGGCGAGATCCCTGTACCTTCTCCCACAGGGCCAAACCAACAAGCGATCTTCGCTGTCCATGTAGTCCTTCAGTTCCTGCCTCAGCAGATCCATCAGAAATCCCCCTTTGGGAAGTACATTAGAAAATGTTGCCGTTGTGATAATTATGCTATTCTCTGCCGGCAGGCAAATTTCCTGCCAAGCAGACTTTCATTATTATACTAAAAGCTGCGCCTATTCACCATCCAGCAAGGGCGAGGAAATTAGAAAGTCGGCGGTAGCCTGATTGGTGGCGACGGGAATATTTTTTAATGCCGCCACCCGCAGCAGTGCCTTAATATCCGGGTCATGGGGCTGGGAACTCAGCGGGTCCCAAAAAAAGATGAGGATGTCTATCTCTCCGCCGACAATTTTGCTGCCGATCTGCAGGTCCCCCCCTAAGGGACCGCTGAGAACCCTGTGAATATCCAGTCCGGTCTTGGCGGCAACAACCGAGCCGGTAGTGCCAGTGGCCCACAGGCTGTAACGGGACAGCTGCTCCCGGTTGGACAGACACCAGTCTACGAGATCGTCTTTGCAGCTGTCATGAGCAATTAATGCGATTGCCTTCTTAGCCAAATCCAACCCTCTCCTGTCAACAGTATTTCCTAACATGTATCTTTTCCACTGGCATCTCGTTTTTTCCTGCAAAATCAAAAAAAATCCGGCCGTCAGGCCGGATTTAATTAGAAGGGAATAATCTTGTTGATGAACAATTCCATTGTATCGCCTTCTTCTTCGATCATTTTCCAATGAGTGAAAATATAGCGGCCATTAATTTCAGCAACTTCCCAGTCGATAATATCCTTAGTCCAAGACCAGGCGAATTTATACTTCTCAACTCTTACATTCCCTGACCCAAAGTCTTTGCTGCCTGTGGAATGTTCTTTTACATCCCAGCCGGATTTGGCGAAACCGCCCTCCGCGGTAAAGACTTCTGTATAAACTTCATTATAGACATAAAATGGAATCAGATGGAAAATAAACCCGAAAGCAGATAAGGCTGCCATATCACCAGTGGCGTAGCCCTCTTCATTCCCAGCTTTAACAATCGTTCCTGCGTCATTCACCCAGGCTTCAAAAACATTTTCAGCTCCGTCTTCGGCAATTTTTATCTGGAAATGCTTAGCATTATCAGAGTGGCTTTCTTCTTCCATAACATAATCAACTACTTCTGAATCCAAGTATTGGTGAGAATAAGTATAGGCCTCTTCTTCGCCTTCAGTTAATGCCTTGTAAGAGAAGCTTAACTCTTTAAAAAGGTTGAACACGCCCATCTGGTCCTCTAGAATATAAAATTCGCCCTCCAGGGAATTATCCCCTGGATCCTCAGTTCCTCCTGGATCCTCAGTTCCCCCTGGATCCTCAGTTCCCCCTGGATCCTCAGTGTTGCCGCCAGGAGTTTTAGTATCATCGTCTTTGCCGCCGCCGCAGGCAGTCAGAGAAAAGACCATTAGCACAACAAGCAAAAGTGCAAGCCAACGTTTCATGTGTTTACCCCCTAAGATAAATTTCATATTCATACTATTCCTCAATGGGGATAATAGCTTTACAGATATTGCTCTGTTCTTATTTGTATTTTGCTTTATTTGCCGTGAAAACTTATATAAATTAACAAGGGCGCCTTTCACAGACACCCTTGTTGTTTCTTCAGTTTAATTCAGCCAGTGCCAGCTCCAGGTCGGCAACCAGGTCCTCTTTATGCTCCAATCCGATGGACAGGCGGACTAAGCCGGGACTAAGGCCCGCCTCCTGGACCTCTGCCGGGGTATAGTCCCTGTGGGTCATGGCAAAGGGATGCTGGACCAAGCTTTCGCAATCCCCCAGACTGACCGCCAGTTTAAACAGCTTGAGGCTGTTTACCAGCTGTTTGGACTGGGCAAGACTTCCGTCCACTTCAAAACTGACCATGGCCCCAAATCCGCGCATTTGGGCCGCAGCCAAACCATGTCCGGGGAACTCCGGCAAGCCAGGGTAATAGACCTTCTTTACCCTGGGATGGTCATTAAGATAACGGGCTACAGCCAAGGCATTCTGTTCATGCTCTCGCATGCGCAAAGCCAGGGTCTTTAGCCCCCGCAGCAGCAGCCAGGCGGTAAAGGGACTCATGACGCCGCCGAACTCACACATGTACCCGAATTTCAGTTCCTGAACATAGTCCCCGTCCCTGGCCACAGCAATGCCGGCGATGACATCCCCGTGGCCGCTGATATACTTGGTGGCGCTGTGGACCACTACATCGGCCCCCAAGCTCAGGGGACGCTGGAAGTAGGGGGTGGCGAAGGTATTGTCCACCACTACCTTAATCCCCCTGGTCCCGGCGATTTGGCAAATAGCCCGAATGTCGATAATCTCTAGACTGGGATTGACGGGAGTTTCAAAATAAATGACCTTAGTCCGGTCGCTGAGCGCACTGGCCAGGGAAGAAACATCAGCAAGATTCAGCAGCCGGGAGCTGATGCCGTACCGGGGCAATATGTTTTTGACAAAGTTCTGAGTGGAACCGTAGAGCATGGGATGAGCGACAATCTCATCCCCTGGCTTTAGCAGTGAAAGGAGGACAGAGCTGATTGCGGCCATACCCGAGGCAAAGGCCACCGCCCCCTGGCCTCCCTCCAGGGCTGCCATGCGCTCTTCCAGCACCCGAAGGGTGGGGTTGTTGCCCCTGGTGTAGACATAGTCCCTGGTCTCAAAGGCGAAGGCAGCATCGGCTTTTTCCAGGCTGTCAAAGGTAAAGGCGGAAGTCATGAAGATGGGATCATTGAGAGCATTGTCTGGCTTCTTTTCTTCTCCCCCGGCATGGATGGCCATAGTCTCAAAATGCTTGTCTTTCATAGTTTTACCCCTTAATGGCCCGGATGCAGCGCTGGGCCTCAAATATGACGCGCTCTTCGTCGATAGTCGTCAGTCTGCCGCCTTCCAGCAGAATCTGTCCGTCTGCCATCACCAGAGCAACATCACTGGCATGGGCGGCATAGGCAATTGCCGCCTCTGGATTATGGCGCGGGGAAAAATGAGCTTTATTGAGATCAACGAGGATGAGGTCGGCCTTCATCCCTTCCCGGATTGAACCAACATCCTCCAGGAACAAGGCCCTTGCCCCCATGGATGTCGCCATCTCCAGGGCAGCTGCGGCCGGCACCAGGGTAGGATCATTATGTATGCCCTTGTGAATGAGAGCGGCCAGGCGCAATTCCAGCAGCATGTCCAGATTATTGTTGCTGGCGGCGCCATCAGTGCCCAGGCCCACAGTAACCCCTTGGCTGAGCAGGTCGGGAACAGGGGCGATGCCGCTTCCCAGTTTTAAGTTGCTGGCGGGATTATGGCTTACCCTCACATCTCGGCGGGCCAAGATGCCAATATCCTCCTGGCTGATATGCACACCGTGAGCAGCCAACACGGGAAGCTGGAAAAAGCCCGCCTCCTCCAGGACCGCCACCGGGCTCTTGCCATAGCGGGTCAAGGATTCCTCTACCTCTCCCCTTGTCTCTGCCAGGTGTATCTGCAAGGCGAGCCCCAGCTCTGCCGCCAGGTCCAGCACAGGCGCCAGCGTGGCCGGAGGACAAGTGTACAGAGCATGGGGCCCAAGTTGAATTGTTATGCGTCCGCCGGCAGCTCCATGCCAATCCTCTGCCAGCTGCCGGCTCTCAGCCAGGGCCTTGGAAAAATTGGGGCCGGCAGCTAATCCCCGAGAGAGAACGGCTCGGATTCCCGTTTCCGCAGCAGCCCGGGCAGTTTGCTCCTCAAAGAAGTACATATCGGTGAAGGTGGTTGTGCCCCCCCGAATCATCTCGGCTATGGCCAGCATGCTGCCCCAGTAGACGCAATCGGCGGTGAGTCTTGCCTCAAGAGGCCAGATTCTCTCTTCCAACCATGGCATCAGGGGCAAATCATCGGCAATTCCCCGAAACAGGGTCATAGCCGCATGGCCGTGGCAGTTGACCAGGCCGGGGATAAGGGCGCAATCCGCCGCCGGGATGACCCGGTCATAACAGTCTTCAGCAACCGCGGTTCCCACCAGGACGATTTTCCCATCCCGGACCCCCACATCTGCAATCCCAGCCCCTGCCACCCAGGGGCCTTTTAATAAAATAGATTCCATACACTATTCCTCCCTAGCGCTGGCCATACTTATGTAAAAAGAAATTGCGCATACAATCAATGTCCTCCTGGAGCAATGGCACTGCCCCCCCCACTGCCTGAGCAGCAATAATAATCTGTGCGCTCTTCTCGATAATTTGACAGATAATCAAGGCCTGCTTCAAGTCGGCGGCCGCCCCTAAAGCTCCGTGATTGGCCAAAAGCACTCCATTGCGGTCGGCCAGAGCCTCCAGGGCATACCGGCCCAGCTCGGGACTGCCGGGCAGGGCATATTTTGCCACCCGCACATCCCCCCCCACAATCTGGACCAGGTCGTCAATGGCGCCGGGGATGGGCTTGCGAGCTGCGGCCATGGCGGAAGCATAGACGCTGTGGGTATGTACTATGGCGCTAATATCCTCCCGGGCGGCATATATCGCCCTGTGTAGAGGTTGTTCAGTGGAAGGTTTGCGCCTTCCCTCTATGCAGTTGCCCGCCAAATCCATGATGACAATGTCCTGAGGCTGCAGTTCCTCATAATCTATGCCGCTAGGGGTAATGGCCATGAGATTATTGGGCAGCCTGCAGCTGAGATTGCCCCAGGTGCCGACGGCCAGGGCGGCCCTGGCCATCTGGCGGCCGGCCTCGACAACCTGCTGGCGCTGAGAAATAAATTGCATCTTCCACCATCCTTCTGTTTGCACTCAATAACGCCAGAGTGTTACTCCAGCAATTCGCCGATATTTTTTGCGTAATGAGGCCTGATAATGCCCCGCTCGGTAATAATCCCGTTGATATTGCCATGGGGCGTCACATCAAAGGCGGGATTATAGACATTAATTCCCTCAGGCGCAATCCGCACCCCTCGGATATGAGTCACTTCCTCGGCAGGACGTTCCTCAATCTTGATGAAACTGCCGTCGGGAATAGACAAGTCAATGGAGGAGAGCGGCGCCACTACGTAGAAGGGGACCCCAAAACGTCCAGCCAGCTCAGAGAGCATAAAGGTTCCAATCTTGTTGGCGGTATCGCCGTTTGCGGCAATGCGGTCTGCCCCCACCAAAATCAGGTCAATCTTATCATCTCGAATGAGGGTGGCGGCAACACTGTCGGCAATCAGGGTGGCAGGAATACCCGCCTGCACCAGTTCAAAGGCGGTAAGGTTAGCCCCCTGCAGCCTGGGCCTGGTCTCATCCACGTAAACCTTAATATCCTTGCCGGCATTATGAGCCTCGCGGATGACGCCAAGAGCGGTCCCCCAGCCCACTGTGGCCAAAGCGCCAGTATTGCAATGGGTGAGAATGGTGGATCCCGGCGACACAACTTCGTTGCCATGGCGGGAAATTGCCTTGTTGGTCTCTACATCTTCCTTGGCGATTTTCTCGGCCTCAGCCAGCAAAGCATCCACAATGGCGCTTACCGGCTCTTGTTTCATGCCCTCAACCAATTTCTCCATGCGCCTGATTGCCCAGGACAGATTGACAGCAGTAGGCCTTGTGGCCTCCAGCACTCGGCAGGCTTCCCTGAGCTTGGCCAGAAATTCTTCCCGGGGCAAGTTCTCAAACTCCAATGCGGCAAGATAAACCCCAAAAGCCGCCACCGCCCCAATCGCCGGCGCCCCCCGCACCACCATATCTGCAATAGCTGATTCTACATCCTTGTAATTCTTGGCCTCAAAATACTTAACTTCATTAGGAAGCAGGCGCTGGTCCAGCAAACGCAATACTCCCGAAGCAAAGGACAGTGTCTCGTATTTCAATTGTATTACCTCCCATTTCCCACTGTACATATCTATTATATCCCAAGCAGGAGATTGGCACAAAAGAGAAGAACTATTGAGCCAGAGGGGGAGGTTCCTTTTAGTCCCCCATTAAGGGGGCTCTTCTATGCACGGCATCCGGGCGGTCTTTTTCGATTATGATAACACCCTGGTAGATTACGTCCAGGCCGATACCCTGGCCCTGTCCACACTGGCTGAGTCGCTGCCCCTTGCAGTGGATTGCCAGGAATTTGTGAACAAGGCAGTGGCACATATTATGGCTTTTCACTCCCTTTGGGAACAGGGTGAAATCAACCCCCTGGAAATGCACTATTATCGTCTGGCCAATACCATCAAGGATTTCGGCCTGCCCTGGCATTCGAAATACCTTGAAACCTATTTGGCCTGCTTCCTCAAGAGCCATTTTGTTTTTCCGGGAGCAGAGGAATTGCTAGCAAGCCTGAGCAAGACCGTCAAGCTGGGATTGATCTCTAACTCCTATCTGATAGAAGAGCAGAAATTGCGGATTGAGGGCTCAGGGTTAGGCAAATATTTCGCCGACATTGTCATCTCCGCTGAAACAGGTTTTTACAAACCCGCTCCTGAAATATTTTTAGTCCTTGTGGAAAAGCACGGCCTGCCGCCCGGCCAGTGCCTCTTTGTAGGCGATTCGGAAAAACATGACATCCAAGGGGCAAAGGGCGCAGGCCTCAAGAGCGCAAAAATTGTCCACGGCAGGAAAAGGGATATCAAAACAGAGGCGGATTACCTCTGCTTTGGCATCCCGGAATTATCCCAGCTGTTGGCAACACTTGTGGGGTACTAAACTTTATGATT